>ENA-ORDP01000790-ORDP01000790.1-marine-sediment-metagenome-genome-assembly--contig:-NODE-790-length-19100-cov-11.661118_pt1 | contig 19100 bp, 12 predicted proteins | sample MGYA00248627_ERZ508539 | MGnify/ENA primary metagenome ERZ508539 (study PRJEB26208, sample SAMN05571518) | marine sediment metagenome | biome: deep sea; feature: Hydrothermal vent; material... | reverse complement strand
TGCCGCCTCACGTAATGCACTGACCATTCTGCCACGGAAGTGGCGTGACAGGGCACGTACCGGGAACAGGTATGTGCTTTTCGCTGCCTGCCATTCATTGCTTTTAGTCAATACACCACCGGGTATCAAGCAATGCAAATGCACATGCTGGCTCAGGTTCTGCCCCCAGGTGTGCAGCACCGCTGTCATCCCTAAGCGACCTCCCAGTCGTTTAGGATCTGCTGCAAAGGCCTGCAAGGTCTGCCAGACCACCTTAAACAACAGTGAGTAGATCAGCTCAGGATGAAGCTGCACCCAGCCATTGAGTTCATGAGGTAAAGTAAATACCAGATGATAGTATGTGACGGGTAATATTGCCTGTTGCTGATGCTCACTCCAGCGCCGACTCGCCCGTTGCTGGCATTGCGGGCAATGCCGATCCCGACAGCTATGGTACTGGGGAACCTCGGTCTGGCAATGATCGCACTGATACTGAATACCGCCCAATGCCGGGGTGTGGCAACTTAACAGGTGACGGCAAACCTTAAGCCGCTGACCATCCAGCTTATGGGTCTGGCTATACGCATCAAAGTGTTGCTGCAATAGCTCCTGAACATTGGCAGCCTTATTCATGATGCACCGCCAGCTGTCCGATAAGATCGCTGTATGCCGCTTTACCTCGATGGTAATTGGGTACCCAGTGAATATAGTGCAAGGTAGAGTGCAGGTCTTTATGGCCTAGTTGCCGTTGCAGTTCATTCACCGGCAGTCCGTTTTCCAGCTGATGGGTGGCATAGGCATGGCGCAGGCTATGGATACCGCCTTTCTTCTGTATCCCTGCCTGGTCTTTGGATCGTTTAAAGACCTTTTGTATTGTCGTCTGACACAGGTGTTTGTTCGGATGCTTGTTATTAGCAAACAACCAGTGACTCGGTCGGCACCATCGCCAGTAATCACGAAGATGATTCAATAGCATAGGGGAAATCACCACCATACGATCCTTGGCACCTTTGCCCTGTTCCACACGAAGTAGCTGGCGTTCTCCATCAACATGACGAACCTTAATTGCTACCAGTTCACTGACCCGTAAACCACAGCCATAGCAAACCATCAACATCATGTGATGCTTCCGGTTATCACAGGCACTAATAATTCGCTTTACCTCATCACGTGTCAGTAACTCCGGGATCTTTTGTACTTTCTTAGGGTAATGAATCGGTACATCAAACTGTTCCCGGTTTAATACCTGCAAATACAAAAAACGAAGACCATTCAAGTGCAAACGGCAACTCGCTCCACTGAGATGCCGTTCCTTTACCAGGTAATTAAAGTATTGCTGGATTTGTGGCAGTGCTATCTGATCAGGCGGCTTATGAAAATGCCTGGCTAAATCCCTGACAGCAGTAAGATAACTTTGGTGTGTCCGATCGGAAAAACCGCGTTGATGCATGGCATCAATCATTTGTTGGCGTAAATGTGTCATCGTCCTTCTCCTTAGTTAATACCAGTATTGGTATAACTAAGTGTGGTCGATGTTCTATGGGATGCTAGATTTTAGAAGCTACCGCGTAGCGGTTTAGTTCAACAGTTTAATAGTCAGAATCTATATTCTACAGAATAGTCTGATTCTATATAGCCTTTTGTGAATTTATTCATAACCTGCCATAATTAAATGCGTTCATAGATGAACATTGTTTTTAAACACGCTAATGGAGTAGCAATATGTCAAATCTTTCCACGTCCCGCTTCTGGGATAAATACATCGAGAAAACAGCAAGATACAAAATAAAACCTTCTTCGGCTAAATGGTATGTGCGGCATGTGGAAAACTACATTAAGTACCATAAAAGCAAACGCCTCAAACACCACATACCTGATGATGTTGATGATTACCTGAAGATGAAAGGCAGAAGTCCTCGCTTACTGGATTGGCAGTATCAACAAATTATAACGGCACTGAGAATCCTGTTCTTTGATGTCAGGCAGGGAAGGATACCGGCTTCGAATATGTAGTTATCGTGCCATCTATGCTATTGATGCAGATCAGTTGGTGATACTGGTAGTAAAGGTTGGATCACGTGGAGATATATACAAATGAGCGCACAGATTATTGAAAAAAATGGCACACCGGAATACGCAGTTTTGCCGTACGATGAATGTTGATGTGGATGATCTTGTGGTATGAATTCTGTCCTTCTTTTTAGGAAAGATAAAGTTCTAAGGAAAAGAGAAAAAAAAGAGGGTTGTGATTTTGATTTTCCTTTCCCACTTTAACCTGAAGTAAAACCCCACTCCCGCCACCCCTGCATCAGTGGAAAATACAGCGCCAGACGAACAGGCCGGTCTTCCTGCCTGTGAATCGCTTCGGCATATCGCTCAAGCTGTGGTCGATAACGGGCCTGTTCACGGTCGAGAAATTCATCCAGTCCGCTACCGGTATGACTGCCTGTTTTATAATCGATGATCCAGCGGATTCCCTGTTCATCGATGAAGGTGCGGTCGATGACCATGTTATAGACCTTGCTGTTAAATACACTGCTGATAGCATATTCGGATTGAACGTCTTTGTGTTCAGCTGACAAGATCCAGCATCCTCGCTTATCCTCCAACATACCCTGTAGTGATGCGTTGACCCGTTCAAGTGCCTGATCCAGAAGTTCCAGCGGTAGCCCTTCATGTCTTAGCATCTGACGGCTGATGGTGCTTAATCGTGCCAGATCCATGTCTGTACTGGAATGGATTCCACGCCGGGAAAGATATTCCAGCTGACGATGAACCACGGTGCCAACAAGACGAGCCGATTCACTGGCCCAGTCGAACTCCACTATCTCTTCGGTTTCTATCGCTTGTTGTGTGAACGCAAAAATACTTGCAGGAGGTGGTGGACAGGCCCAGTCTGTCACCAGTCGTTTTCTGGTCTGTTGAAGAATGATGCCTGTCTCTGTTTTGTCCTGTGTAAGCGATTCAACTTCCTCTTCTGAAAACAGGGCAAACTGATTCTCATAGTCGTCTTTCACAACCGGCCAGAACTGAAACAGCAATGTTGATTCTGAGGGCGTTCTCAGCTCATCTTTTTTGCTATCAATTATAGCATGTCCGAGCAGATGCAGGTGCTTACGGGCACGGGTGGCGGCGACATACAACAGACGTCCATTCTCAAAGTGGTTCTTTTCCTTATCCAGATGTTTGATATATTCAACCGTCTGATTTTTTCCATCCCTGACCGATGCTATGGGACCAAACATCAGCTCAGGTTTACCTGTCTCACCGGTTCGTTCCAGCCAGTACAGCAGACGCGATTTATCCTGACCGGTATACTTGCCAAGTCCCGGTAAAATCACCGTATCGAACTCAAGACCCTTGGACTTGTGCATGGACATAATCTGCAGGCGCTCGTCGGCCTTTACATCCGGGCGTGCAAACAGGCTCGATACCTTGTCGTGCAGCAATTCAGGTGTAACGGGCTCGCCCCCATCATCGATCTCCTGTAACAGTCCCAGGTAAACCTCAGCATCCTCTCTGTCGTTCTGGCTATGCAGACAGGCAGGCCCACCCAGTGACATCCACGCCCCTTCTACCCAGCCACGCAGGAAATGCCGGCCACGTTGTGCCAGCACTTTTTCCAGTACCGGCATGATGCGTCGCAGACGCTGCTGGCCATCATCGCTGATCTGCTCCCTGCAGGTCTCATCTCTAAGTAGATCAATAATCGCTGACTCTCTATCCATCGCTGCCAGTGCATGCAGATCAGCCAGTGTCAGGCCACACCAGGGCGCACGCAGAATCGCCAGCCAGCTGATACGGTCAGCGGGATGAATTATTGCCCGTGTTAATGAAAGCAGGTCCTGAACAACCGGCCGCTGAGTCAGTTTATCAATCTCTACGGCCTGGTATTTATGACCATGGGTTTGTAACTGATGAATAATATCGACGGCATGGGCTTTACTGCGCACCAGTATCGCAATAGTCGCCTCTGGATCATCCTTCCAGCACTGTTCTACTACTTCCAGCACGTGATAGGTCTCTATCGATTCATCACGCTCAAACTGTGGATGCACGACGACTGCCTCGTCTTCAAGCTGGCCTTTAAAGGGGACTGAGTGGGTGTAATGAACGGCACCCCTGAGCTTGTTACTCTCGGGTGGCAAAATCTGTGGAAAGGCCTGATTCACCCAGTCGATGATGCCTGCCTGCGAACGGAAATTAACACTGAGCTGCAGCGCCTCCAGTGGCACACTGCCAAGCTGGCCTTCCCATGCCTGCAAAAACAGCCCCACTTCGGCTTCACGAAAGCGGTAGATGGACTGCATCGGATCACCCACCAGAAAAAGCGTGCGCTGATCGCCCGGTGTCCAGCCTGCGGTGAGCTTACTGAACAGGGTATACTGATTTTGCGAGGTATCCTGAAATTCATCCACCAGCAGATGTTTAATCTGGTAATCCAGCCTGAGAGATAAATCCGTCGGTGCCTGCTCATCCCCTAGCGCACGATCGGCACGAATCGTCATCTCGCTGAAATCCACCTCTCCGCGCTGGCCGAATACCAGCTGCAACTGCCCGACTGCATTGACCAGTAACTGAAACAGTGATTCAATCAGCCGCCATTCATCATCAGCATAACCGGGCGCGGGCAGTTTTTTCAGAACCGCCAGCTTTAGTCGCAGCGCATCATTACCCTGTAGATCCTCCAATAGCGCCTGCATGGCCTGTTTTTTCTCTTTGAAGTCCTGTTTCTGCTGTGGGTTGTCGCCCGCCTTTTCAGTCGGGAAGCCCAGTTTTACATTGACACCTCCCGGCTTTCTCCACTGACCCGCCGTTAAAAACAAATCAGAGATCGCAATCCATTTATCGAGATTAGCTGATGCAGTCTCGGGCATGGTCTGCATGCCGGCACAGATCTTGATGCTGGAATCTTCGATACTGGTATGTTCTGCAGCAAATGCTGCCAGAGCGGGTAATGCATCTTTGATTTCAGTCGGCAGTGTTTGATCTACGTCAACCAGCGCCTTATCAACCAGCCGTTGCAGCACCCGCTCAATTTCCTGCCGCCGGACAATGGAATCCTTTTCGCCGGTAACGTGTTTGACGATGTGTCGCATCCACTGGTCACGCCTGGCCAGCATGTCGGCGATCAGTCCCTGCAATTCATCCATGCGGTTATCGCGATGCCTCAATAGTCGCGCGATATCTTCAGACAGGGGATGACTTGTTTCCAACTGCTCAAGCACTGCCAGCGCGGCCTCTTTATACATGTCGCTGGCATCTTCTGTCAGTGAGGGTATGGCGCCGAATTGTGATAACAGCGGCATCTGCCGAGTGAGTGATTGACTGAATGAATCAATGGTCTGGATTTTGAGCCGTGCTGGATTGAGCAACAACTGCCAGTTATGCTGCAAATCATTAATGAGTGCCGCCCGCGCCAGTTGCCAGGTCTTTTTTTGATAGGCACTTTCCGGTTCATGTTCTGTGCTGGCTTTATGCAGGGCCTGCAGAATACGATTCCTCATCTCACCTGCGGCCTTGCGGGTAAAGGTGATGGCAACGATTTCTTCAGGGGCTTCTACTCTTGCAAGCAATTGTAAAAAGCGCTGGGTCAGCAGCCCGGTCTTTCCAGAGCCGGCCGGTGCCTGTACGATAAAGGATCTTTCTGGATCGAGTGCCTGCTCACGTGCAGACCAATCTTCAGGTAAATCAGCCTCAGGCAATTGATCATTCGGGGGGCTGATAGTGGTTTCGTCAGTCATCCGAATGTCCTGCCATCATTTCGTCGATCCGGCATAGACCAGACAGTTCACAATAACTGGTCTGGCAGGTGTCTGGTTTTTTTGGATCGACATCCGCCTTACCCTTACGGAAGTCCTCAGCAAGCTGATTAATCGTTTGCTGCCAGTCATCCAGCACCTGTGGCCAATGTTCTGTGATCTCCTTAAGCTGCGGGTTTCGTGCCGGGGGTAAGCCGGGAATCAAATCCTCCTGCTCGACAACACCACTAAATTTCATATCGGCTGCTTTCAGCTGACCAAACAGTACGGCACAAATCCCTTCGCCTTCTACCATGCTGTATAACGGCAATTGCGGTTCTTCAGGCCGTTCACCAAACCATTGCGAAGGATTGACAGCGCCGGTCTTGTAATCGATCACCACCTTGCGCCCGTCAGCCAGTTTATCGATACGGTCTATCCACAGATGGACGCCTATACCATTAATTTCCGCACGGACTTCTTTCTCAAAATCCACCACCTTAAAGTCTGCCCGCTCCCTCTCAATCTCCAGCCATTCTTGTGTTAGCTGCTTAAGCCGGGATGATTCGATTTGGCGAAAACGCGGGCTGAAGATCTCGGGATTCTGTTTAGCCATTTCATCAATTGCCTGCTTTATGACGGCGTCAAGCTTTCGTCCCAGTGTCTCCGCATTCATTGTGTTTAATGTTCTGAGATCTCTGACATCACGCCAGAACAGTTCCAGTAAATTATGGAACAGCTGGCCGCGCTTCATTGCATCGAGACCCACCTGGGGTATTTTGAGTGCCGTTGCTGACAAACGGTATTGGGCAAATGCACGGAATGGACAAAGCGACTGGTATTTAAATATTCCGCTACCCCCGGATGCGTATTGTTGCAGTAGTGCAGGTGCGACATCACCGGCTAAAAGCTCATGCTGACCACTTTGCTGGATGGTCTCACTCCATATTGCTTCGTTACTTATCGCTAACGCTTCCTTATCACCTTCAACGAGGTCACGTATTAACGGACTTAGTCTGAGCTGTTCTTCGCCCTTATGTAATGGGTAACTCATCACGACATCGGGTGCAGCGGACAGCAATCGTTCGGTGATTCCCTGGGCAATAGCCAATTCTCTGGCCTGGTCTGCATGCGGCATGGAACGTTCTCGCTGCAGTGATAAGGGTATAAATGGATTGGGTTGCGGCGAGGCCGGCCAGTTGTTGTCATGCAGGTCCATTACCCACAGTGCATCAAACTGCAGACCGATTGCTTCATACAGACCCAGTATCTGGATGGTTGATGCGTCGCTTCGTGGCTGGAAGATCTGTGATAGCGCGAGCCGCTTCAACAGGCCCAGAGCACGGGAATAACTCAGGCGTCCGCTAACTGCCTGTAGCCCGCTAAAACGTGCCAGCAACTTATGGAATGCTTCCATGGCCTGATATTCTCCAGTGCTGAAATCGCGGTCTTTTGCCCAGCCGGCGCCATTTAGAATCGCGCTAAACCACTTAACCCAGTCTGCCGAAGATGCAGAGCCCGGGATCTTTTTTGTTAGCTCAGTCAACGCACAGACATGCCTTGCAAGCTGCGGAGAATACCAGGGCTTGTCGGTATTTCCTGCCAGCCAGCACAGGTTCTTCAAGGTCACCTTCTGCTCGCCGATATCCCGTAGCTTGCGATCGAGCAAGGCGCGTGAACCGACCTCTACTGCAGCACCCGCCAGATACGGAGAATTCAGCAAGGGACCCAGCTTCTCAAGCAGGAATCCTCCCCCTGCCAAATCCAGCACACTGAATGCCGTTTCGATAACCGGGTAACGCTTTAATGGCAAGCCTAGTGAGATATTCCACGGTAAGGGTCCATCGCCTTCGGCCATTAGATTACGCGGAACCAGTGACTCAGTAAGTCGGCGAATCAGGCTGGAACGGTGTGCGGCCAAATCAGGGACGACCACACCAATCCGGGCATCGGCCTGCTGGTCTAATCGTTGCCGAATCCATCGTGTCAGTGTATTTATCTCATCGCTATTATCCGCACAGGCCAGACGAACGACCGTGTTGCCAGCTGGATCATTCTGAGCCAGCTGAACCCATTGAATCGAGCCTTTTGAAGCAGTAATTGCAGCAAACAGGGCCTGCTGCAACGGTGTTAATTCGTCAAAACCCAGCAGGATGATCTCACGGCTAAATGTGTCAGGGTTATTGCTGAAGCACTGGATCAGCTGTTCAGCCATCCGGCCCGCTGGCAACCATCCCTGCTCATCGCATTGTTGCTCAAACGCATCTGCCCACTGCATAAATGCCTGGGTGTCTTCATTGACAGCAAAATCCGTTTCACCGCGATTGATCTGCCAGTTGATCAACAGTCGCCAGGCCTCTGCGGCCATCTTCGCGGTAGCTTCCTTTCGCAGAATGCTGTCTGTCGATGATTCAATGACAGACTCCCAGACATACTGCTCCTGTACATCTGTCAATAGTAATGCCGGGGATTCAATCAGACCACCGAAAACCGCCTCTTCCCAGGCCTGTCCTAACCAGATGCGCCAGGGTTTAATGACGGGTGTTTCCCACACCAGTAGCCCGTCATCGATTGCCTGCTGCTGGAGTTCCTGTTGCAATGCTGTTGCAAGGCGGGAGTTGCCGGTGACGACCACGGCACCCTGCTCCAACCTTTGATACAGCTCGGATCTTTTTATAGTTTCAAGTTTCAAGTTTCAGGTTTCAAGATTAAAGATAAAAAAATGCATTCACCACGGAGGACACAGGGGTACACAGAGGTCTTTTCATGTTGCAATCCAGTTCAAAACAAAATTCTACTGTATTTGATGCCCCTTAACACTTGAGGATTCCTCTATAAATTATGAATATCCCGTCATTGCGAGCGAGGCGCGGCAATCTCATTGTTTAGAATCAGTCGGTTAGAGATTGCCGCGCTTCGCTCGCAATGACGAAATCGATTTAATTAATCAGAGGTTCCTTTGATATTATGTGCGCCTGTGACATGAAAACGGTACAATTCTGTCAAATTTAAATGGTCACAGGATCACTCCTGGCCGGAACAGAGAAAAAGGATTGATCTAACATGTGTGGCATCGCCGGCATCATGGGCTCAAACCGGGTCGATGCCATTAAAAAAATGACCGATATCATGATTTACCGGGGTCCGGATGATTCCGGCTTTTATTATGATGATGATATCGCGCTGGGGCAACGCCGCCTCTCTATTATCGATCTGCATTCCGGCAGACAGCCCATATCAAACGAAGACGATACACTGCAGCTGGTGTGTAATGGTGAGATCTACAATAGCCCAGAGCTGAGAAAGTCTCTGATCAGCAGAGGTCACCAGTTCAAAACAGCAACTGATGTTGAGGTCATCCTGCATCTGTATGAAGAATATGGTGATGAATGTGTCACGCGGCTACGCGGCATGTTTGCTTTCGCCATCTGGGATACACGTAAAAGGCGGCTGTTTATAGCGCGCGACCACCTGGGCCAAAAGCCCCTGTTCTTCTGTCAACAAAACGGTGGATTTGCCTTCGCTTCAGAAGCCAAAAGCATACTGGCTTCAGAAATCACCAAAGCAGAAATAGATCTTGAAGGTCTCTGGCATTATTTGTCATTGCGCTATATGCCTGACCATCACTCTATGTTCAAGGGTATCCATAAACTGCCAGCGGCCCATTACCTGGTGCTGGAAAATAATCAGCTCTCCATCAATCGCTACTGGACTGTTGATTTCAAGAACAAGATCACCGCCAGCAAGGAAGAGATTACTGACCAGCTCGATGAGCTGCTGCGGGAAACCGTCAAGGGCCATCTGCTCAGTGATGTACGGGTCGGGGCATTCTTAAGCGGCGGTATCGACTCAGGCATTGTGGCCTCAATGATGGCTGTGCTGGGTGAGAAAAACCTGCCGCATTTCTCTATAGGCAGCAAAGAAAAAGAATTTGATGAACTGCCCTATGCCAGGATGGTATCGGAAAAATACGGCATGGAGGCACATGAAAAGATCATCGAACCGGATCTCATTCATACCATTCCTTCATTGATCTATCACATGGATGAACCGGCCGATCCATTTGGCTTCGGGGTTTATCTGGTCTCTGAGTTGGCAGCCAAACATGTGAAAGTTGTACTTGGCGGTGATGGCGGCGATGAAAACTTTGCCGGTTATGATCGTTATTCAGGCCAGCGTCTGGTTGACTATTATTGCCTGCTGCCGCAGTGGTTTCGACAGAATATTGTGAAGAAGGTCACTGATCGTATCCCGGAATCATTTGGCTACAAAAGTCTTGCCCAGAAGGCCGCATGGGTCAATGAAATGTCGTTGTTCTCTGGCGGAGAACGCTATGCCCAGAGTCTTGGTGTGTTACGCTTTACTCACGAATCAAAACATAAACTGTTTACCGAATCGGCCATCCAGTCGCTGGGCGACCCCTCCTCTGCTGAAAAAATACTGCACTACTTCAATGCAGACAATGCCGATGATGTGGTCGACAAAATGCTCTATACCGATCTTATGACACGCATACCCGATCATATACTGATGATAGCTGACCGTATGACCATGGCGCATTCACTGGAGAGCCGGGCTCCTTTGATTGATTATAAGGTGGTTGAGTTTGCCGCAACTATCCCGGCAAATCTGAAACTGAATAACCGGGCTTTAAAAGGAAATCATCTAAAATATATTCTTCGCGAAGTTGCGGCCCGCTACCTGCCACAGGAATTGGTTACACTTAAAAAACAGGGCTTCCGCTTCCCTCTGGGAATCTGGTTTCGCACCGACTTAAAGAACTTTTTACGCAGATTGTTTGCTCAGTCCCGCTTTGTTGAACTTGGCCTGTTTGAAAAAAGTTATATCGATACCTTGCTTGATGAACATATCTCCGGCAAGGTAGATCATAACTATAGAATCTGGGTACTGTTAAACCTTGAGTTCTGGTACCGGATGTATTTTGAAGGTGAAACCGTTGAATCCATGAAAGCGTTCTCCGATCAACTGGCATGACGACAAAAAACAACAAGACACATAAAGTACTTTCAGAAAAAGGCTCCGCGCTATCAAAGTATCAACACATCATTGTCGGTGATGATTCCTGGCTGTACTTATTCTATTTTGAGTTCTGCGCCCTGCTGGGCAAGTTCCCCGGCGCCCTGGGGATACTTCTAAGAAAGCTCTTCTGGCCCCGCTTGTTTGGCTCATGCGGCAAAGGTGTTATGTTTGCTGATAACATTGTATTGCGTCAGCCGAAAAATATTCACCTGGGTAACAATGTCATTATCAGTGAATTTTGTGTGCTTGATGCACGGCATGATGATGAAAATAAAGTCATCACACTCGCCGATGATGCAATGCTTTCCACCAACATCATGATTTCCTGCAAAAACGCCTGCATTCGTATCGGTAAAAACGCAGGCCTGGGTGCACAAACTATTATCCATGCCACCAATGACTGTTCTGTAAGCATTGGAGACGATGTCATCATAGGGCCACAAAGCTATATCTCAGCCGGCGGCAATTATCACTTCGATCAACTGGATATCCCGATCCGTGAACAGGGAATCAACCCTGATGGCGGCATTACGCTTGAAAATAACATCTGGCTGGGTGCCAAGGTCACGGTGCTGGGTGGTGTGACGATGGAAAGCGGCAGTATTGCCGGCGCGGGAGCCGTAGTGAATAAATCAATACCTGCCAATGCAATATGTGCTGGGGTGCCCGCAAAGGTAATCAAGACCAGGAAATAATAGTTTCATAATTTTCTATAAAAGCAGAGGTCACAGAGATACTCGAGGGTTTTTGAACTACAATCTGACATATCCAGAATTTATTGAGGTACCCATAAAAATAAAGGATTAAAGCTGCCTGTGCTCCAGGCTGGCTGTAATGGTACAATGCCCTGTTACGCTGGCAACCATCTGATAACAGGCCATTAAAACGACACAACATGGAAAATAACAAACCACAACATAAACCCCGCCCGCTGATCGACCTGATAGTCAGCATTGTCATCCCTTCAATCATTCTAATGAAGTTCAGCGGCGACCAGGACCTTGGTGCCGCACGTGGCCTTATCGCCGCACTCGCTTTTCCCATTGGCTGGGGTCTATTTGAGCTAATCAAATACCGGAAATTCAATTTCATTGCCCTGCTGGGCATAGTCAGCGTGTTTCTCACGGGTGGCATTGGACTGCTGCAGCTCGACCTGAAATGGCTTGCGATCAAGGAAGCCGCCATACCCGGTATTCTCGGTATTGCCGTACTCATCTCCACCCGCACAAAATACCCGCTTATCCGCACGCTACTGTATAATCCGAAGATCATGCAGGTGGACAGAATCCATCTAGCACTGGAAGAAAAGGGCCATGTAAAGACCTTTGATAAAAGGCTGCTTAAGGCTACTTACCTGCTGGCTGGTACTTTCTTCTTCTCCTCAGTGATGAACTACATCCTGGCCAAGTGGATAGTAACCAGTCCGACCGGTAGCCCGGCCTTTAATGAAGAACTGGGCAGACTTACCCTGGTCAGCTACCCGATGATTGCTATTCCCTCCATGGTTCTGATGTTCGGCGTACTTTATTACTTATGGAAAACCATTCACGGGCTGACCGGCCTGAAACTTGAAGAATTAATGGTGATGCCGGACGGCGATGAAAATGACGAAACAGAAAAAAAAACTGAAGACAGTGCAGTTTCCTGATCTCTAAGCTACCTGAGTTTTTTACAAACCTGTCGCTGCTGTCCCTTATAACATTTAGCAGGGTCAGCTTAATGAATTATCTTAATGAAAGATATGCCGTTATGCTCGCGAATGTGAGTATCTGGTAAGCCTTTGATTTATATTAATTTTAACCTTACTGGATTCTGGTATTCACCGGAATGACGATTTTTTGAGATAGCAATACAAACCAATGACTAATATTTACAGAATATTTCCATTCCTGTCGTGGATGAAAACCTGCAGCAGAGAATCAATGAAAGCAGACATGATTGCCGGCTTCACTGGTGCCGTCATCGTCCTGCCTCAGGGCGTGGCCTTTGCCACTATTGCCGGCCTGCCGCCGGAATATGGGCTGTACACCGCAATGGTCACACCGATCATAGCAGCACTTTTCGGTTCGTCACGCCACCTCATCTCTGGCCCGACTACGGCAATTTCAATTGTCGTATTCTCGACTATTAGCCACCACGCTGTGCCGGGCTCGCCGGAGTTTATTTCACTGGCACTGACCCTTACCCTGCTTGCTGGCATCTATCAGCTTGCTTTTGGTCTGGCTCGCCTGGGATTATTGGTTAATTTTGTCTCGCATACCGTGGTTATCGGTTTTACCGCGGGGGCCTCCATACTCATTGCCACATCACAGATGAAACATATCCTCGGCCTGCAGATCCCCAGAGGTGCATCATTTCTACAGACCTGGGTAGATATCTGGAACAAGACCGGCGACATCAATTCTTATGTGTTCGTTGTTGCAGCGGCCACACTGTTCTCTGCCCTGCTATCCAAACGCTTCCTACCCAGGATTCCAAATCTACTACTAGGGCTCATCGTTGGTGGGATCGTCGCATATTTCATGAATAGCGAAGCCAATGGCATCGCGTTGGTTGGCGAAATACCGGGGCATCTGCCACCATTCTCGATGCCTGATCTTTCATTCAGTACTATCAGATTACTGGGATCTGAGGCCTTTGCCGTTGCCTTACTTGGTCTGATCGAAGCCCTTTCGATTAGCCGTGCCGTAGCAGCTAAATCGAACCAGAAGATAGATGCCAACCAGGAGTTCATCGGCCAGGGGCTGTCCAATATCGTCGGTAGTTTTTTCTCCAGTTACGCCGGATCAGGGTCATTCACTCGTTCTGGCATAAATTACGAGGCCGGTGCAAAAACGCCGATGTCTGCAATATTTGCAGCCATTTCCCTGATGCTGATAGTCCTGTTAATCGCACCGATCACCTCCTATTTACCCGTCGCCGCAATGGGCGGTGTTATCCTGATCGTCGCTTATAACCTGCTGGATTTCCACCACATAAGAAATGTTCTGCGCTACAGCAGGTCTGAGACAGCAATACTACTGGCAACCTTCTTTTCCACCCTGTTTTTCGAACTGGAATTTGCGATTTATTTCGGTGTAATTCTGTCATTAATTCTCTTTCTCGCCCGCACATCAACACCCTACATCCCCACCATGGCTATTGATGACGATGATCACAAACGAAGCTTTATCAATATACATAAAAAACCGCTAAAGCAATGCCCACAGTTGAAAATTATTCGCATCGATATGTCGGTCTATTTCGGCTCACAGAACTACGTACAGAATCGCATTCATCAGATTGTTGAAAATGAGCGTATATATCATATTCTTATCGTTGCTAGCGGCATCAATTTGATCGATTTGAGTGGTGCAGAAATGTTTGTGAATGAGAACCGTCGCCTGGAGGGCCTTGGCGGTGGCTTATATTTTGTCGGACTGAAATCAAGAGTCTATGAATTTGTTGCCAGAACCTGTTTTGTCAAGGCTATAGGAAATGACCATTTTTTTGATAGCAAGACCTCTGCTATCAAATCGATCTATGAACGACTGGATAGAGATATTTGCGCTACTTGTAACGCACAGATTTTCAGAGAATGTCGGGAATGAGTACTTTGTTGGCTTACGCTTCGCTAAGCCGACCTGCTGACTCCCGACTCCCCACCTGCTAATCCAGTTTTCTGGTTTCCCTGTATCTCTGCAAGATACTTGCTCAGGACAACAAAGCAACACTCTTTGCCTGCACATAGATTGACTTCCCTGGTTTCAAATCAAGCAAGGCGGCTGATTTACGCGTAATGCGGGACAACAGCGGCACACCTGCCACCAACAGTCGGACGGTAAGCTGAGACTTCCCCAATGGCGTGATTTCATCAATGACTGCCGGGAAAATATTCAGAATGCTGGTATCGGACTGGTGTTCCAGAGTAAGACTAACATCACGCGCAACAATCCGTAATCTGACAGAACGACCGACAGCTAATGCTTTACGCGCTACTGTAAAGCGGCCACCGGCAAAATCCAGGTAGGTCAGTTCATATTCATCATCGTGGGCCGCCACAACCGCTTCTATGAGTGCTTCAGCATCATCGTTATGGGCAAGCGGAAGATCAAATCGGGTCAACATTTCTGCTATAGGTCCTGTCGCTTTCACCCTGCCTGCTTCAAGCAACACCAGATGGTCTGCCAGCCGTGCAACTTCATCAGGTGAATGACTGACATAGATCACAGGGATATCCAGTTCATCATGCAATGTCTCGAGGTAGGGCAGAATTTCCTGTCTGCCGGCCGGATCCAGTGCTGCCAGTGGTTCATCCATTAAGAGTATACCCGGGCTTACAGCCAACGCCCTGGCAATGGCTACTCGCTGTCGTTCGCCACCCGATAAAGTCGTTGGTTTGCGCTCCAGTAAATGCCCTATACCTGTCAATTCGATGGTCTTATCCAGCGAAAATTTCCGCTTTTTTCCGGGCACTCGTTTTACACCATAAGCGACGTTATCATGCACATTCAGGTGTTCAAACAAACTGGACTCCTGGAATACATAGCCCAGCGAACGCTGGTGTGGAAGTACAAACTGATCCCTGTCCTGCCAGACCTCATCGCCTACCTTCAGGTAGCCATTGTGACACTTTTCCAGACCGGCAATAATCCTCAATACTGTAGTTTTGCCGCAACCCGATGGACCCAGCAGGGAAGTCACTCCTTCGGCCGGTATACTCAATTCTACATCCAGAGAAAATGACCCCTTATCAAGCTGGAATCTGGCCTCTATCGTCATGTCTGAGAAAAACTCACGCTTGCACTGGCCTGAATCGGCGGTTAATCCCATAGACGATCACTAACATAAGAAAAGAAAGCAGTAGCAATCCTCCGGACAACCAATGGGCATTTTCATATTCCAGCCCTTCTACATGATCGTAGATAGCAATAGAGACTACCTGGGTCTTGCCGGGAATATTGCCACCTATCATCAACACAACACCAAATTCTCCCAGCGTGTGGGCAAAACCCAACACGGCGGCGGTCAGAAAACCTGATCGGGCCAACGGCACTGCAACAGTAAAAAAACGATCTATTGGTGAGGCACGCAGGGTTGCCGCCACTTCAAGCGGACGACGACCAATGGCCTCGAAAGCATTTTGCAATGGCTGGATCACAAAAGGCATGGAGTAGATAACTGAGCCAATGACCAGACCTGAAAAAGTAAATGCCAGTGATTTGCCACCCAGCGCCTCCAGCAATCCACCAAGGGGGCCATTTGCACCTAACAAAAGCAACAGATAAAAACCCAGCACAGTGGGTGGTAATACCAGAGGCAGTGCTACCAGTGCCTCCAGTAGAAACTTGAAGCGCCATTGTGTACGAGACATCCACCAGGCCAGCGGCGTCCCCAGCAACAACAGGATCAGTGTCGTTATCCCTGCCAGCTTCAGGGTAATAACAAGTGCGGTGAGATCGGCTTCACTAAACATTGCCAAATTCTATCACCTAAGCCCGGCCAGGCTCCTGGTCTGGTAGCCATGATCATTGATTATCATTAATGCTTCTTTACTCTGGATATATGAGAGAAAACTTCGTCCAGCCTCACTATCCTTAATCAACACAGCCTGTTGTTCTATAGGAGTATAAAGCGCCTGCGGTATTTTCCAGTATGAACCTTTAATCCGCTGATCAGGGTGTTTTAGCTGCGCGTAGGCAACAAAGCCCAGTTCTGCATTTCCACTATTAACGAACTGATAGGCCTGACTTATGTTTTCTCCACGTACGATTTTACCCTTCATACTATCCCACAGGCCACGGGATTGCAGCACCTCTCTGGCCGCCCTGCCGTATGGGGCGAGTTTGGGGTTTGCAATTGCCAAATAGCGGAAATTTCCGCGCTCCAGTACCTTGCCAGAGGAATCAACAACATCCACTTTTGGACTCCACAGTACGAGCTTGCCAATAGCATAGGTGAACCGGCTACCAGGTACCGCTATCCCCTCTTCTTCAAGCAGTTTGGGACGTTTTATATCGGCAGCAAAAAAGGCATCAAAAGGTGCGCCGTTTCTAATTTGTGCATAGTGTTTGCCCGTTGAGCCAGAAACCAGTTTCACTTTGTGCCCCGTGTTTGCCTCAAACTGCTGGATAAGGCCTGTCATCGTGCGAGCGAAATTACTTGCTACGGCAACACGAAGCTCTGCAGCCAAAGACTGCTCACTTGCAAGCATCAATACCGATACGATAAAAAATCTTAAAATCATTACGTTTCTTTCATTTATGAATTGTAGAAATAAGAGTATTTTCATACTCTATATAATAACTCACTAATATATCGTATAATTGAGAGTTATTCCCTGTCCGCATAGCATATAGGCCTACCATGTCTTCATCAGTACAATCCGCCGATTTTAAGAGCCTGGGACTATCATCTAACCTGATGAAAGCACTCAATGATATAGGCTATGAGTCCCCTTCGCCAATCCAGCAAGAATGTATCCCATATTTGCTTGAAGGCTACGACATCATTGGTCAGGCGCAAACGGGTACAGGTAAAACTGCTGCTTTCGCTCTGCCACTGCTGGATTTGATTGATCTAAAAAATAATTATCCTCAAATGCTGGTGCTGGTACCGACCAGAGAACTGGCCATACAGGTGGCTGAAGCGATCCAGTCCTACGCCCATTACTTGAAAGGATTTCACGTTCTTCCTATTTACGGTGGGCAGGCATACAACCTGCAGCTACGCCCGCTTAAACGTGGCGTCCATGTCGTCGTTGGTACACCGGGCAGAGTAATGGACCATATAAAACGCGGCACATTAAAACTGAATAAGCTTAAAGCACTGGTGCTGGATGAGGCAGACGAAATGCTGCGCATGGGTTTTATTGATGATGTTGAATGGGTAATGGAAAAAATTCCGGAACAACGTCAAATCGCATTGTTCTCTGCCACCATGCCGGATGTCATTCGCAAAGTTGCGGGACGCTTTTTGAACAAGCCCAAAATAATAAAGGTTAAAACCAGAACAACAACGGCTACTACAATTCGTCAACGCTACTGGCAGGTCCCTGGTCATCAGAAACTGGACGCCCTCACCCGCATTCTGGAAGTAGAGGCCTTTGATGCCATGTTAATTTTTGTACGCACCAAGACGGCAACAGTAGAACTGGCAGATAAATTATCAGCACGTGGGTTTGTTGCTTCCGCCATAAATGGCGACATCGCACAGAAAACACGTGAACAAACGATTCAAAGGTTAAAAAACGGCAAGATTGATATCTTGGTCGCTACCGATGTTGCTGCACGCGGCCTCGATGTCGATCGCATCAGCCATGTCATCAACTACGATATCCCTTATGATCCAGAATCATATGTGCATCGTATCGGTCGCACCGGACGTGCTGGACGCAGCGGTGAAGCTATCCTGTTTGTTGCACCGCGTGAAAAACGCATGCTGAAGAGCATAGAGAGGGTTTCCCGCCAGGCTATTGAGCCGATGAAATTCCCAACCGCAAAGGTGGTTAACGAGCTGCGTACCAAAGCATTCAAGCAAAAAATCAGTGACACTCTAACGAACCATGATCTGACAATGTTTCAGAACCTGATCACTGAATACCACAATGAGACCAAGGCTGATCCACTGGAAATAGCGGCAGCCCTGGCTCAGATTGCCCAGGGTGAAGTACCACTGCTGGTGTCAGAAAAAGCTCAGGCACAGGAAAGAAGATCTGACAGAGTATCTGGAAGAGAGTCCGGAAGAGAACCAGGAAGACGATCAGAAAGGCGACCGGACAGACCGCGCGGGGATAGAAAACCTGTGGACAGGGATGGCAGTAAAGGCCGGACCGATAATAAAACAAGACCCTTATCGATAAAACCCAGGCCGTTAAAAGAATTCCCGGATGTGGAAATGTGCCGCTACAGAGTAGAAGTCGGTCATGATGATGACGTCAAACCAGGTAACCTGGTCGGTGCTATCGCCAATGAAGCCGATATAGATAGCTGTTACATCGGCGCCATCGATATCTTCGACAATTTTTCTACCATTGATTTACCCGCAGGAATGCCGAAAGAAACATTTCGCATACTTAAAAATACCCGCGTTTGTGGCAGGAAAATAAATATTTCGGAGTTGAAAGCTTCGGGATTACGTGATTCTAAAAGAAGTGCTAAAGGTAAACCGGATTCTAAAAACAGAAAACCTGTAAGAAAAAGTGGGGGGAAAAAAATTGAGACTTCGTCGACTAAAATGCGGAAGAATAAAAAACCTAAAACTTAATCGTATAACTTAGGGAAACTCTGATTTATTCGTCATTGCGAGGAACGTAGTGACGAAGCAATCTCTAAGTGATTGAATATATTGTATGAGATTGCC
>ENA-ORDP01000789-ORDP01000789.1-marine-sediment-metagenome-genome-assembly--contig:-NODE-789-length-19102-cov-6.716176_pt1 | contig 19102 bp, 17 predicted proteins | sample MGYA00248627_ERZ508539 | MGnify/ENA primary metagenome ERZ508539 (study PRJEB26208, sample SAMN05571518) | marine sediment metagenome | biome: deep sea; feature: Hydrothermal vent; material... | reverse complement strand
CGTGCTTCGCTGTAGAGGAGCAATCATCTTTGCTGCTTGTTCAAAGCTTTTTTTCATCTTAGGGTCAAGCGGCGGCATTGCGTTCGCGAGTTTTTGAAGTTCTTGAAACTCGGGAGATGATGTAATTGCCCGAATACTCGGCTGGAGCGATTCCATACCTTTTACGATCTGACGAGAGAGTTCAGTAAGCTTGGGATCTAACAGCGGCAGTCTTGACATCACGTACGCTCCTTTCTGAGGTAAATTCTGCATTTTATAGTACTACATTGATCGGTCACAGTCAACAGCGCGAAGGAGGGTCACGATGACCAAGGATACAGATTCACGCTATCTTTCCAAACTTAGTGATTTTGAACACCGTTCAGTTCCTGCTCAAGGGTCACAATCCAATATCCCGGCATCCCCTTGCCGCCACCATGAATCTTCTGTATCTTTCGGTCCGACCAATCTCGTGGGATCGGGTACCGACCGACAGAAGTCATAATGAAAGAGAGCTGCTTCAGAACGTCCCTTTCCCCACCCTTGAAACACAACCCGAGGGCATCAGCGATTTGCAGTAGGTTATGATCTGCTGCACCTTTAATCCCCACATACTTTCCGTTCACAACTAACTTGTTACCGCGTTTCAGCCACAATGCTTTCATCAGGCACTCGACGGCAAAGCCCTTGAGCATGAGCCCTGGAAAGAGTACCTTAAAGAGTACCTTGTCCTCATCCGGCACATTCAACTGCATGGGATCAAACCGATCTCTATGGGCCTTAAGAATTCTTGCCGCTGCCTGCAAAGAGTCCGCGGCCACGATCCAAGCGGTGGGTGTATTCCCTGTCCTATTGTAATTTTTGATCTGTTCTGCCTCGGGCATCATGCCAATCGCCATGTTATCACCTCTGATCTAAATTCTATCACCAAAAGATGATTCGTGTAAATAGCTATTAAACCTCATACACCTTCAACACCTCGTCACCATAGTGGTTGATCACCTTGATGGCAATCTTGCCGGTGGCGGGTGGGTTGAAGGGGCAACTGGTGGTGCTGTAAAGCGCGGCCCAGGCGTCTTCGTTGATTTCGGCTTTAAGAGCCCGCTTGAGCTTCTTGTAGGGCTCGCCGGCGCCCGTGAAGTAGGCGTGGCGCACAAAGAAGCTCTCCCCGTTGTAGTTGGTGTCTATAAACCAGCAAGCGATGTCGTCTGTAGAGTTGCTTCGGATCTGGCCGGTAGTGGGGTCGTAAACATCCACCCCTTTTATGGTGGCGACCAGCTTACCGTCGGGCTGCTTCTCAAGAGCTACATCCGGCTCGCCAAACACCATAAACAGGTTGCCCGCGCCGGTCTTCTTGAGCAACTCCTCCATTGAGAGGTCGGGATTCATGTGAGTTATCAGCACGGTCAGCTTGCCGTAGCGCTTGGCTTCTTCGGAAACGTGCGGGTCAAAGGCAAAGCCGCAGATGACAAGCGTATCAAAGCCCACGCCTTGCACGGCCTCCTTGGCCGCTTCCTTGACCAGCTCCGGGCCAACCGTGCCATGCTCCGGACCGATAGACACAGCGACCCGCCGCACCTTGCCATCTGCCTCCGTGTACTCACCCTGGGCCTGAATCCAGGTGCCGGCATAAGATTCCAAGTGGTCAAACTTCAACCGCTCATTCTTGATCGTGTTCTGCACTCCGGCCTTTTTGAGGTTGTCCAGAATCATCGTGGCGAAGTCCTGCTGGCGCTCCGCTTCCTGTTTGGAGATTGCACCATTCATATTCTCGTCAGCGGTAGAAAGTACGCGATACGGCGATAGGCTTTCCACGGTGAAGGGGCCGGTAACACGCAGGCGCTTTTTGTCCTCATAAGGCTTGTCGTAAAGGGTTTCGTTGTCGGCGTGGCGGGCGATGGCGGCGTCAATCTCTTCCCGCGTCATACCTTCCTTGATGTCCGGGTTATGGGCGATGGATTTGAGCGTCACGTGCGGCACACGCTTGTATACAAAACCCTTCTTGATATTGCCCTCGGTCTGGTATTCAGGCGGCACCTGGCCGGTGAGCGCGGCTTCTTTCTTTACGCCTTCGGGCGAATCAGCGAGCAGATAGTAGGGGTACTTGGCAGCCATTAGTCGAGTGCGCGCCAAAGCCAGCGCGACCCGGCTGGTGTCCACGGTGATCCAGCGGCGGCCCCATTGCTCGGCCACGTAGGCGGTCGTACCACTGCCGCACGTCGGGTCAAGCACCAGATCACCGGGGTCTGTGGTCATCAGCAGGCAACGCTCGATAATTACGGTTGCAGTCTGCACTACGTACACCTTTGGGTCGGAGCGGCTTTGAATTCCACCTCCAACGTCATCCCAAAGGTTTGTAACTGCCAAATACCCGAAGTCGTCAAAGCACTTCTTGAAACGAAGAGTTGTTCCGGCTTTAAGTATTCGGTTCGCAGCAGCCAACCGTGAAAGACCAACTTGGCTCGTTCGCCATCCGCCTACCGTAGGAACATACTTCTTTCCCTCATAGTCAAATGGAAGCGTTGTCGTCGAAGATCCGGTGCGTGAAGTTAGTCCCTGATCCGTAAACAGCCGCGAACCTCTCGGCAACGAAGCCAGGTTTTCTCGTTCGCTCTCGCTAAGCAGCCTCTGAGAACCGTCCCGCATTTCGACGTAGTTATAGCGAGTCGCCCCCTCTTCACCGGGCGTGAGTTCTTTGTAGATCGCTCGGTATTTCAGACCGCAATCCACATTTTTCCCGTACCAGACAATGTAGTTGTTCACATTGTCAAGCAGTTTCGACCCAAGGCCAACGGAAGTGCAATAGGAAATGAGTGAAACAAAGTTCTCTCTCCCAAAAACCTCATCGAGTAAACACCGAACTAGATGCACGTTCTCATCGCCGATCTGGACAAAGATGCTGCCGGTTTCGGTCAGCAGTTCGCGGGCGACGGTGAGTCGGTCGCGCAGGTAGGCGAGGTAGGAGTTGATGCCGAGCTTCCAGGTGTCGCGAAAGGCGCGAATCTGCTCCGGTTGGCGGGTGGCATCCTCGGCCCGGTCTCTGACATTGCGCTTTCTGGTACTCACCTGCCAGTTGGAGCCAAACTTGATACCATAGGGCGGATCAATATAAATCATCTGCACCTTGCCTTTGAGGCCCTCCTTCTCGGCTAGTGAGGTCATCACCAGCAGCGAGTCGCCCAAGATCATCCGGTTGGCCCAGTTCTGCTCGTGGCGGTAGAAGTCAATTAACTCCTCAAAGTCAATGCCGTTGAAATCGCCGAAGAGATCCAGTCGGGCTTGGGGGGCTTTCTTCTCGGCTTGGGCGCGGAAGTCCGCAATTAAGGCCTGGGGGTGAATCTTCTCTTGGATGTAGACAGGCACGACCGGCACGGCCAGATCAGCGGCGTCCTGCTCATCCTTGCCCTTCCAGACCAGTTGCGGGTCCAGCGAGGGATCGCGAGGATAGAGCATCTGCTTGGGCGTCTCTTCGTCTTTGGCCACAAAGTCCCGCAATTCTTCTGTGGGGATATTGGAGCGCTTGTCTTTATGCTTGATGCTCGCAACTGGTTTTGGCTGGTTGGTCTTTGTTCTGGCCATAATTAGGAGTTTAGCACCGGTTCAAGAGGGGCGCCAGTGAGGAATTTAGCCCGGATGGTATGCTTAGCGTCCCAAGGATCGGAGATTTCCAAGAAGGCCCAGCGGCCAAAGGCGCCGTAGTTGTTGACCGCCGGCACCCAGAGGGTTCGAGCGGTGGCTACCTTGGCAGCCTTGTCTTTGCGCTTTTCACCGGAGACCTCGATTATAAGGTTCAGGGGATCGGCTTGGCCCTTACCATCGTCCAGCCGGACAATAAAATCCGGGACGTAGTTGTGCTCTTCGCCGTTTAAGGTGTAGGGGATGGTGAAGCCAAGGTTGTGGTTCTTAACGTAGCATATCACCTCCGGCATATCCTCAGCTTCCAAAGCTTCGGCCAGCTTCTGCTCCCAGGAGTCGGTGTCGGCCAGCACATAGTTGATAGGGCACTTCTCAGGGTCCGTCTTGTAAACCGGCCGCGTGGTATCAAAGTCCACATAGCGGGTGGAGCCTACGGTATCGTAGGGCCGTAAGATGGGCTTGAGCGTTTTGGGGCCATCTGCGGAGGCCACTATCGCTTGATAAATACGATCAGCGGCATCGTAGGCTAATTCACTGAGAAGTAAGAGTTGGGGGAAAGTGTTGTCCTTCAAGATGACGCATTCAGTCAGCCAGCGTTTGGTTATTGCCAGCAGTTGGGGGAAGAGCCATTGCTTCAAGTGCTGCTTGCCGTCCTCGTCGTCGTTGAAGTATCTCTCCAGGGTCAGTTTGGCCAGAAGAAAAGCTACCTCCTGCAGCCGCCGGCGCTTAAAGTCTTCTAGGGTATGAATGCTCAACTCACCGATAATGGGAGCATTCTCGGTCCGGGTGGGAATATCCTCCGTGGTGATGGTCATCCGGGATTGTTCGGTGAACTGGGCGGTTAATTTTTCAGCCGGCAGCTCGTAACGGTAACCGGTTAAGCGGGGAAAGGTAATCTCACAAGCAACGCGCTCTTTGAGGGCTCGAACGCGGGTGGGCGTCGGCCCAAGCTTCGGCTCAGGAGAGGAACCAGCACAAGGGATGAAAGAGAAAGGCACCCCATAGACCTCCGCGTACTCCGGATCAAAGCGACCCTTATTGAGCGCGTAGCTCGTGCGCCTCAAGGCGCGGCCAATTACCTGCTCGCAGAGCAATTGGGTGCCGAAAGCCCTGACGCCCAGAATATGGGTTACCGTGTTGGCATCCCAACCCTCGGTGAGCATGGAAACGGAGACCACGCACTTGATATCCTCACCCAGCTTGCCGGCCTTGCCTACGGTATTCATCACTTCTCGCAAGAGGTCTTCATCGGTCAATTGGCCGGCGTCCCGACCGGGGAAGCGGGCTTCATACTCCCGCTTAAACTCTCCAATCTCGGCCGCGGCGACTTGCTTAAAGTCCTTACTCATCGCCTCGCCGGATTCCAACTGCTCAGAGTCCACCAGAATGGTGTTGGGACGCTGCCGCCACCGGCCATTTTCCTCATTGTTAAAGATCGGCAAGGCACCGGGCACTATCCGGGTGCTGCCGTCAGGCAAGTGTTTCTCCCAGCCGGCGATGTAGTCAAAGACCAGCTTGGAAACGTTGGTATTATTGCAGACCACGATGAACACGGGTGGGGTGAGACCACGCTCACGGGCCTCAGCGTTCTTTACCCAACGCTGGTAATATTTCTCATAGTTGCCGTAAAGGCTGTGCAGGGCACCTTGGAGCTCCTTGGGCAGCTTGGGCTCACCGCCGCTTTCATCCTGTTGACCGCGGCCTTTCTTGGGCAGATGGTCCCGGATACGCAGCCATAAGTTGCGGTAGGTCGGCTGCTCGCCCACCATCGCATCGTCGGCCACCGGCACGCGGGGTACTTTCACGATGCCGCTCTCAATCGCGTCAATCAAGGAAAAGTCCGAGACCACCCAAGGGAAAAGGGTGCCCTCCTTGTAGCCGGAGCCGCGCAGAAAGAATGGGGTAGCGGAAAGATCGTAGACGACTTTGACACCCAGTTTGGCCTGTATCGCCTCAAGGCCTGAGATCCACATACGGGCGATCTCGGCCCGCTTTTTAGCCTCTTTGCGTTCCTCGCCTTTAAGTTTTAGCTCTTCGCTGTCGGCATGTTGGCGGTAGCAATGATGCGCTTCATCATTGATCACGATGATGTTCTTTTGGCTACCCAGCTCTCGTAAGACACGGCGCACCATCTGGGCCGGGGTTTCGGTAAAGGGATTATGCCCGCCCTGAGTAAGGATCTGCTTATTGAGTTTACTCACCTTGCCCCGCTCTCTCAGCTTGAAAGCGTGGCGGTTGGTGATGATGATTTTCGCCTGCTCCAAGTACCCCAACTGCTCAGCGGGCACGATGTCAAAATGACGGTAATAATTCTGGGGATCGTTGGGCAAGAGCACCCGCAGGCGATCCCGAATGGTAATGCCAGGGGTAACAATCAGGAAGGCCTTGGCAAAGCGGGCATCTTGCGGATTAGCCAGCTTGTTGAGAACATGCCAGGCAATGAGCATGGCCATCACGACGGTTTTGCCGCTGCCGGTGGCCATCTTAAAGGCCAGGCGGAATAAGGCCGGGTTAGCGCCTTCGTTCTCTTCCCTGAGCTGATTTTGGATCCAGTTATCCCCATATTTATGAGCAACTTCCGTAATGTAGATGACGGTTTCCAACGCTTCGCGCTGGCAGAAAAAGAGGGGAATCTCACGCTCGTCCCTTTGCCAGTATTCTATCAGGCGTCGGGTCGTACTGGTCACGCCGGCGTAGCCACCCTGACGCCAGATCGCCACCCGACCGCGCACTTGGTTGATGAATTTGTTCTTTTTAGATCGCTCTTTATTCCATTCGGTATCAAAACTGAGCTGCTTGCCTTTCTTTTTAGGGCGGGCAATGGGTATGAAATAGGAGCTTACCCGGCGGCCATTAACAATCTCATTGGTAATACCCTCATCACCAAAGCGGAAGTGCCTGCGAGGCTCCTCGTAGGGCGAGTTTATTACCGGGTTTTCTATGATGACTTGGCTCATTGCTCACCTTTTCAGCTTAAACGATTGCCTTCATTATGGCCTTTCAAGGTGGGCTCGTCAATTGAAAACTTGACAAGGAGTTTACGGGGTACATCTCCGAATACCGTCCGTATGGCAGGTGCCTCGCAAAAGAGGATAGGAGCAGCCATCTATGGCCTCTCCCGCTTTAAGCGGGACGCCTATGATGGGTGACCCAGCCAAGACAGCTGGGTTTTTGTTCTTTAGAGCGCTAACTTCTTAATGATCTTCCGCTTGCGCAGTCTATTCACTATGGGTTCCGCGTAAGGGCTGTTTTCTTGGTAATCACGCAATAAACCGGCTAGGGGCATCGCACAAGCGAATAAGGGCACTACTCTCATCCCGCAAGCCACGAACCAGGCGATATTTAATCCGAGCCTGTTTCAAGAGGTGGCGCACCCGGGTTCGCTCGGCGTTATTGAGACCATCAATGAAGATATTGGCTTGGTAAGGCGCACGCGCCTTATGCTGAATACCTTTCAATCTCTTCAAGTTGTTTTTTAATGGCGGCGACGGAGGCCTTAGGAGTAATCACAACAGCCACAAGGAAGAAGGCGCCTTTAGTGTCCTGGCCGGTTTCATCAGCGTAGCAGTAGAGTTTTTTGCATAGGTGTGAAAAAGACAGCACTTGTCCAGCGTCCTTTTATTTCAGCAGCTTGAACCGCTTAAGGTCAGCCTCCGACCATTGGGCTTGCTCTTCAATAATACGCTTGAGGGTTTTGGTTGGGAATGTGTCGCTCGACGCATGGCAGGTTACCGTCGCCCGGCGACCATCAGGGTGGACATACTGACGGTGAGCGCCTTTTGAACGCCTCAAAGTAAAACCGGCCCTTAATAAAGCGTTGATGAGCTTTTGGGCCGTAAGATTGGCGCGTAGCCGGTCATAGGGAATAGAGTTCATACAATGACGCTTACAGCCGGCTCTTCCAAAACTTGAACCGCATCTTTGGGTTCAAGCGGGATTGCTTCGCCATCTTCAATGAGGGTCTCAACGACCATTTGGACGACTTCCTGAATGTGCTTGAGAGCTTCTTCTTTGGTATCGCCCCAAGTGGCACCGCCCTTGGCAACGAGAGCCGGAGCATAGGCCGACCAGCGGTCATCATCCGGTTCAACTATCACCTTAAAGGTGTAGGTTTTCAGAGATGTCTTCTCGCCAGACTGATGGGTTGTAAGCTTAGTCATAGGTCTATGGTAGCAGATATAAGGCGAGGTGGTCAAGATGAATTAGACGCCCAAGGCGGAATAGGTCGCTCCCCCCCTCTGATCCTCGCGGGTCACGGGGGTTTTTGTTTTTCCTATTCCTATTTGAGCAGTTTAAGACGCTTGAGATCATTTTCCGTCCAGCGGGCTTGCTTCTCAACGACGGACTGGAGGGTGCCTATCTTGAAAGTCTGCCCCGCTCCGTGCGTATGCAAGGTCACAGTGCGCCCGTCAGGGTGGACATAAAAGCGAGTGGCGCCCTTTCGGCGCCATTCTTGGAAGCCGTCTCTTCCAAGGGCAGCAACCAGTTTGCGGACGGTCAATCCTCGGAGCTTGGCATAGTCAACGGCCATGAAGCTAAACGGTCACAGTGATTAAAGGTTCTTTGCTGACCTTGACCTCAGACGGAGACTTCCCTGGAAGAGTTTTGCCCTGCTCTTTCAAATACGCAAGGAGCAGCTCTACGGCGTTCCTGAGGTTCTCCAAGGCCTCTTCCTGGGTATCGCCCCAGGCATGAGCTCCACGGTGCTCCAAAGCGGGAATATAAGCGCGCCAGACGGCCTGCTCGTCTGGCTCGTCCGGCCACTTGTCCTTCTCAAGGATAACCTTGAAAGTATAAGACCTCATCTGTGTCTCCTGGTTGGGCAATTGCGTTGTAAGCTTAGTCATAGGTCTATGGTAGCAGATATAAGGTGAGGCAGTCAAGATGGATTAGACGCCCAAGTCGGTTCCGTGCAATCTGCTTTGAGCGCTCAACAGATCATACTCGCTGTGCTAGGTTTGTTGGCAGGAGGAGCCCTCATTGCATCGCTTTAGATTATTGTGTGGAAATAACGGGGATTTTCTGAAGGCTTGTCGGGCCCCGATGGACCCTATCCCGCCCGCCGGGCACGGATCGAGCGTCCGGCCTTATAAGCAGTGTAAATCTCCTCAGCCGGCTCCGCGCCGCGACGAATCTTCACCCCACCGCTGCGCGAGGCCGAGCCCAAAAAGACCGGTTTCCCATCAACCAGAATCTCCACCGTCTTGCCCCGCAGGCTGGGGTCCAGATCTAGTAGGACATAGCGCTCATCCACCTGCACTTCAATCTCCTGGCCGGGGCTCAGGTCCATCTCTCCAAAGGAGCGTACGTCCAGACTCAGTCCCACCTGCTCCTCAAGCTGTCGGATGTGGCTGCCACCCCGCCCCACGACATAGGGGATGCGATCGTCCTCAACGTAGAGAGTCGCCCGATTATCCGACTTGATCTCCACCGCCAGCTCGCCCTTGATCAGCCGCCTCAGCTCGAACTCCAGCGTGCGCTCGGCCAACTTCCAGAGCGGCTTCTGCTCCGCGACCGCCTGCAAGGGCATCACTACCACTTGGTCGCCAAAGGTGTAGATCTCGTAGGCTAACGTCTGCGATTCGTACTCCTTGACCTCGATCACCGGGCGTGCCAGGTCGGAATCGCCCATGCCGGTAGGCACCTTCACCGTCGAGGAGACCTCGTAAATCTGTCGCACGTCGCCGGCCTCGATGAAGATGACCGTGTCTACAACTTGGGGAATCATTCCCAGCTCCACCCGCCCGATCAGCCGTTGCAAGCCGTCAATGCCGCGGGTGGCATGGACCACCCCCACCATCCCCACACCGGCCATGCGCATGTCGGCGAAGACCTGGAAATCCTCGGTGCGGCGCATCTCATCGAAGACGGTGTAGTCAGGGCGCACCAGCAGCAAGACGTCGGCGGTGTTGGCCATATCGCCCTCAAGGGCGGTGTATTGGGTGATCTCATCGCTCACTTCTAGATCACGGGGCTTTTCCATCGTCTTGATCACCCAACCGGCCTGCTGCAGGTAATCGGCGATCGCCTGTACGAAGGTGGACTTGCCTGCCCCCGGCGGCCCGGAGACCAGCACACCGCGATAGCGCTGATTAACCCGCTCTTTGAGCAGATCGGCATGGGAGTAATCGTCTATTTGGGTGTGCGCCACCGGCCGCACCAGGGTGATCTCCAGGGCGTCGGAGAAGGGCGGGCGAGCGATGGCAACGCGCAAGTTCTTCAGCTGCACCACCGTCGAGCCGCCGGCGTCCATCTCGATGAACCCCTCGGGATGCTGCTTGGCCACCTCGACGATCTCCCGCGCCATCCGCTCGATCTCCCGCTCGGTGAGCAACTGGTCGCTCAGATGAACGATCTCCATCCCCTTGGGTGTGCCGCGCTTGGCCTTGGGCAGCGTATGCGCCCTCAGGTGGACCGACATGGTCTGATCGTCGAAGTACTGCATGGCCTGCAGCGATTCCAGCCGATGGGCCGCGGGGCTCTCGAAGTAGCGCATGGGCACCCCACGCGCCTTGCAGATGAACGATTGCACCCGGTCGCTGGTCAGCAAGACCGCCCGCTGCTCCTCGGCCAACTGCACGATCAGGGCATCGAGCTCACCGGTCAGATGCAGCTTTTGGGGGTCGGTGCGGGGCCGCTGGCCTTCGAAGACCAACTGAATCTTCCCTTCCCAGTGGAGGCTCTGCAGATTACGCAGCTCGTTGAGTCCGGCGAAACCGATCTCCCGGCCGGCAGCGGCCTGGGCTTCCAGTTCGGCCATGGCCACCTCGGGCATGATCAGAGTGGCACCGGCGAACTCACCCGCCTGCACCTCAGCGGTGATCCGCCCATCGACGATGACGCTGTTATCGAGCAGGAAGCGATCGCTCCCGGGGAGCTCGGTCGTCTTAGACTGGCTCATAGACACCTCATAAAACTAATCGTAACAGACTCTTTAGCCAACTGCAAGGGCACTAGCGCGCTCTCGCATTGACAGGGGACCGGACGAGGCGTTACAGTAGACGCTCAAGGAGGAGAGTAGATGATGACATTCAATCCCGACGAATTACCCCGCAACTATCCCCGATCGTTTGTACCCCCTCAAGCCGATCTGGGCGATTGGGAGCAGATCGAGCCCTTGCTCATCCAACTGGAGCGCCGGCCGCTGGACTCGGTCGAGTCACTGGAAGGCTGGCTGCAAAACCTCTCCGAGCTGGGCAGCACCATCGGAGAAGAGGGTGCGGTGCGCCAGATCCGCATGACCTGCCAGACAGATGATCCGGAGCTGGAAAAAGCCTACCTGCACTTCATCCAAGAGATCGAGCCTCGCCTGAAGCCCTATCTGCATCGCCTGCAGCAGCTTTATCTGGCCAGCCCCGCCCGCCAGGGGCTCGACCTGGAGCGCTATCGGGTCTGGGACCGCCGCACCGAGAACGCGGTGGCTCTTTATCACGAGGAGAACATCCCCCTGCAGACCGAAGAACAGGTGCTCGGCCAGCGCTACCAGAAGCTGACCGGGGCGATGACCGTAGAGTTCGACGGTCGCCGGCAAACATTGCAGCAGATGACCCGCTACCTCGAGGAGACCGATCGCCCCAAGCGCCGGCAGGCCTGGGAGCTGGTCAGTGAGCGTCGCCTGGCCGATCGCCAGGCGCTCGATGAGCTCTATGACCAACTGCTGGCCTTGCGCCAGCGCATCGCTCACAACGCCGGCTTCGCCAACTATCGTGACTACGCCTTTCGAGCTTTGGAGCGCTTCGATTACACCCCAGAGGACTGCCTGCGTTTCCATCAGGCGGTCGAGCAGTCGGCCGTCCCGCTGCTGCGCCGCTTCCAAGCGGAGCGAGCGGACCAATTGGAGCTGGAGAGTCTGCGGCCCTGGGACCTGCAGGTTGACCCGCAGGGGCGCCCGCCGCTGCGGCCTTTCGATCAGGCCGAGGAGTTGATCGCCGGCTGCCAAGCGATCTTGCGCCAGGTCTCGCCCGATTTTGGCAAAGAGTTCCAACAGATGGCCGATCTGGGGCTCTTAGAGCTGGAGAGCCGCGTGGGCAAGGCCCCCGGCGGCTACCAGGCCACCTTGAGCGAGCACCGCCTGCCCTTCATCTTCATGAACGCTGCCGGGCTGGACGGCGACGTGCGCACGCTGCTGCACGAAGCGGGCCACGCCTTCCATACTTTCGCCGCGCGCGAGCAGTTCCTGGGCGATTATCGTCATGCGCCGACGGAGTTCTCCGAGGTAGCCTCGATTAGCATGGAATTGCTGGGCGGAGAGCAGCTAGAGGCCTTTTATAGCCCGGAAGCGGCCGCGCGCTCGCGCCGCGAGCATCTGGAGCGGATCGCCAACCTACTGGCCTGGATTGCCACCATCGACGCCTTCCAGCACTGGCTTTATACCCATCCGGGCCACTCGCCCCAAGAACGCCAGGCGGCCTGGCTGGAGCTGCATCGCCGCTTCGGCGGTCAGGAGAGCTGGCAGGGCTATGAAGAGGCACTGGGAGCCGTATGGCAACGCCAACTCCATCTCTACTTGGTGCCCTTTTACTATATCGAGTATGGCATCGCCCAACTGGGCGCGCTAGGCATCTGGAACCACTGGCAACAGGACCACCAAGCCGGCCTGGCAGCCTACCGCCGGGCACTGGCCCTGGGAGGCTCGCGGTCCTTGCCTCAGCTCTTCGAGGCCGCTGAGCTGCCCTTCGACTTTGGCGCCGCAACGGTGGCCACAGCGATCAAGGGCATCGAAGCCCGGCTGGCCTAGCTGCTCTGATGCTCGAAGACCGCCGGCACCTCGAAGAAGCCATCTCGACGGCAGGGGGCATTGCGTAGGGCTTGGTCAACGGGCAGCGAGGGGCGCGGCTCATCCGGCCTGGTCACGTTGTGCAGATCGAGGATGTGCTGCATCGGCCGGACATTTGAGGTATCCAGCTCCGAGATCTGGCGAAAGGCCTCCAGACAGTCGTTCAGTTGCTTTTGGAAAAGCTCGATCTCCTCTTCTGTCAGCTTGAGTCGGGCCAGCTTAGCGATGTGCAATACTTCGGCGCGCTCGATCATGGGCCAGATTATAGCGCCTGGCTTGAGGTCGGTCGAGCAAACTGCTAAGCTAAGCGCGGAGGGATCTTTCCGTGAAAGTTGGCATAGTCGGATTTTCCGGTGCGGGCAAGACCACGATCTTCAATGCTTTGACCGGCCTGCAGGCCGAGGTCGGTCCTCATGGGCGACGGGGCAAGGCCAATTTGGGCATGATCACCGTGCCCGACCCCCGCGTCGAGGCCCTGGCCCAGCTCTATCAACCCAAGCGCGTGGCCTTCGCCAAAGTCGAGTTCGTGGACCTGATCGGTCCAACCCAGAGCAGCAGCTCCGCGGGCAGCTCGCTGGGAGCGGAAGCCATCGCCCCCATGCGCGAGGCCGATGCGCTGGTCCAGGTGGTCTGCGGCTTCGCCAATCCGGCGCTGGCCGACGAGGCCGAGCCGGCGCGTGACCTGAGGGCCTTCGAGGACGAGCTGATCCTCACCGATCTAATTCAAATTGAAAAGCGCCTGGAGCGCTTGAAAAAAGAGGCCAAGAAGGGGCGCGAGCCGGAGCTCTTGCAGCGCTGTCAGGTGCAGCTCGAAGCCGGCCAGCCGCTGCGTCGGCTGGAGCTGGCCGGCGAAGACCGCCAGTTGATCAACGGCTTTCGTTTCCTGAGCCAGAAGCCGTTTTTGGCCCTGTTAAACAGTGCCGAGCCGTTGACCGATGAGGCAGTTGATCCTGCTTTCGTCCAGGCGGCCACAGCAGACCAGCTCGCCTGGCTGACCATCTGTGGCCAGGAAGAGATGGAGATTGCCCAACTGGATGCCGAGGCGCAGTTGGAGTTCTTGCGTGATTTGGGTCTGCAAGAGCCGGCCAGCCATCGCTTTATCCGCGCGGCCTATCAATTGCTGGACTTGATCAGTTTTCTCACCGCCGGCTCCGACGAGTGTCGTGCCTGGCCGATCAAGCGTGGCACTACGGCGCTCAAGGCCGCCGGCAAGATTCACTCCGACATCGAGCGGGGCTTCATCCGCGCCGAGGTGGTCGCCTTCGACGACTTCATCGCCCTGGGCAGCGAGGCGCGCTGCCGCGAAGCGGGCAAACTGCGCCTAGAAGGCAAGAATTATCCGGTGCGCGACGGCGACATCATCCACTTTCGCTTCAACGTCTAGGGCCGGATCCCCTGGGCCTCCACCACCGCTATGGCAGCCAAATTGACGATGTCCTTGACCTCATCGCCGCGCTGCAGGATATGCACCGGACGGCGCATTCCCACCAGGATGGGACCGACCACCTCGGCCTTGCCCAAGCGTTGCAGGATCTTGTAGGCGATGTTGCCCGACTCCAGATTGGGGAAGATCAGCACGTTGGCCTCACCCTGTAGCTGATTAAAGGGATAGGTCCGATTGAGAATCTCCGGCACCAGGGCCGTATCGGCCTGCATCTCCCCGTCTATGACCAGCTCTGGGGCATGTTCCTTGACGATCTGGACCGCGCGGCGCACCCGTTGGGCCTTGGGATGGCGCACGCTGCCAAAGTTGGAAAAAGAGAGCATGGCGATCCGCGGCTCCACGTGGAAGGTCTGGGCCAGCTCGCTGGTGAGCAGGGCGATCTCGGCCAACTCCTCGGCGCTGGGCTCGATGTTGACGGTGGCATCGGCGAAGAAGAGCACTTTGTTCTTGAGGGTCACCATGTATACCCCGGCAGCGATCGAACTGGGCATGTGCCGTGATACTTTGGTTTTGATGATCTGCAACGGCGGGCGCAGCGCTTCGGGATAGTGAAAACTCAAGCCGGAGATCATGCCTTCCGCATCACCTTGTTCGACCATAATAGCCGCAAAATAGGCCGATTGACGGATCAGTTCGCGCGCCTCGGTGAGGGTAACCCCTTTGCGGCAGCGCAGCTCATAGAGCCTTTGGGCATAGCGCTCCAGCCGCTCGCTCTTCTCCGGGTCATTGATCTCGATGCTCCCGTCCAGTTTGAGCTGCAGCTCTTGGGCCTGCTGGCGAATCTGCGCTTCGGGCCCGAGCAAGAGTGGCTTGGCGATCCCTTCACGGGCCAGTTGACAAGCGGCGCGGATAATCTTGGGATGGGTGCCCTCCGAAAAGACTATCCGGCGAGGCGCACTCTTGGCCTGGCGGATGATGATGCGCATCATCTCGCGCGCCTTGCCGAATTTGGCCTCCAACTCTTCGCGATACTGGTCCATATCGAGCTGCCGGCCGGCCACACCGGAGTCCATGGCCGCCTGAGCCACCGCCGGGGCCACCCAAAGCAGCACCCGGGGATCGAGCGCCTTGGGGATGAAATAATCCGGGCCAAAGTGCAGCGCGGCCGTCCCATAGGCCGCCTGGACCGCATCGGGCACATCCTCCTGGGTCAAGGCTGCCAGGGCGCGCGCGGCGGCGATCTTCATCTCATCGTTGATCTCGCTGGCCCGCACGTCGAGCGCGCCGCGAAAGATCGAGGGGAAGCCCAGGACGTTGTTGACCTGATTGGGATCATCCGAGCGACCGGTGGCCACGATCACCTCGGGATTGGCCTCCTTGGCCTCCTGATAGCCGATCTCGGGGACCGGGTTGGCCAGGGCGAAGATGATCGGCCGCGCGGCCATGGAGCGCACCATCTCCTGACTGACCAGGTTGGCGGTGGAGAAACCCAGGAAGACATCGGCTCCGACCAGCGCTTCGGCCAAGCTGCGTGCCTCGGTCGCGGCGGCGAACTCCTCTTTATAGGGATTCATGTGCTTGGGGCGCCCGCGATAGATCACCCCTTGGCTATCGCAGATGATGATATGCTCGCGCTTGGCCCCCAGTTTGATCAGAAAACGAGCCACGGCAATGGTTGCGGCTCCGGCACCAGAGAAGACCAGGCGCACCTGATCCATCTGCTTGCCGGCCAACTCCAGGGCGTTGAGCATTCCGGCGGCGGTGATGATCGCCGTGCCGTGCTGATCGTCGTGGAAGACGGGGATCTTCATCTGCTTCCTGAGTTGGGCCTCGATCTCAAAGCATTCCGGCGCCTTGATGTCTTCCAAGTTTATGCCGCCGAAGGTCGGTTCCAGCAGCCGGACGGCGCTGATAAACGCTTGAGGGTCATGGGTATCGAGCTCCAGATCAAAGACGTCAATGTCGGCAAAGCGTTTGAACAAGATGGCCTTGCCCTCCATGACCGGCTTGCCGGCCAGCGGGCCGATGTCACCCAGCCCCAGCACGGCGCTGCCATTGGTGATCACGGCTACCAGATTGCCCTTAGCGGTATATTTGAAGACATCTTCCGGTTTCTCTTGCACCAGCAGGCAAGGCTTGGCCACACCGGGAGTATAGGCCAAGGCCAGATCATGCTGGGTCAAGCAGGGTTTGGTGGCCACCACCTCTAACTTACCGGCCGGTTTACGGCTATGATACGCTACAGATTCCGATTCTAAGCTCATCTGTGTTCCTGCCTCCTCTTACTATACTGAGCTATGCTGCTTCGAACTGCGTGTCCCAGATAGTAACGCGCCAGCTCGGTGGAAGCCATGATCTTAATCAGCTAGAATGAACTTTCGCAAGATGTCTATCGCTAACGAGCAACTCACCGAGGAGGAAGACCGTGAAAATGGCAATTATTGGCGGGACCGGGCGCCAGGGCCCCGGATTGGCATTGCGCTTCGCTGCCACCGGGCTCGAGGTGCTGATCGGCTCCCGCAGCTTGGACAAGGCCAAGCGCATCGCCGGCGAGATCAGCGCTAAACTGAAAGCCGCCGGCATTGAAGGGGCAGGCGAAGTCAGCGGACTGACCAATGAAGCGGCGGCCAAATTGGCCCAGATAGGCTGTCTGACCATCCCTTATCCGACCTATCGCACCGCCCTCCCGCCCCTGCGCGCCGAGTTGCAAGGCAAGATTCTCATAGATGTCACCGTGCCCTTCGTCGGTTATAAGCCGCCGGAAATAGAGCGTCCCTCAGGCGGCTCGGCGGCCGAAGAGGTCCAAACTCTGCTGGGCGATCAGGTGAAGGTCGTCGGAGCTTTTAAGACGACCCCGGCCTCCTTGTTAGCTGCGCTGGAACGGAAACTGGCAGCAGATATACTGGTCTGCGGAGATGACCCGCAGGCCAAGGCGGAGGTGATTCGGCTGATTGAGCGGCTCGACGTTCGGGCCTTCGATGCCGGACCGCTGAAGAATTCGCAGGTGCTCGAGGGCTTGACCGCCATGTTGCTCAGCCTCAATGTCAAATACAAGCGCCGTGCGCTCGACATCCGCCTGACCGGTATATGATCCGCATATTCGGCCTAAGCGACTTTCCGGTCGTCAGGGGGCCGTTCGATCTGGATCAAGAGATCATCGCCTGCTTGAAGCGGGCTCCGCTCCAACTCGGCTGCGGGGATATTCTGGTGATAGCTCACAAGATCATCTCCAAAGCCGAAGGGCGCGTAGTGGACCTGCGCCAGGTCGAGGTCAGTTCTCAAGCTCAGGAGCTCGCGGCTCGTACCGGCAAAGATCCACATCTCGTTGAAGTGATCTTGCGGGAATCGCGCGAGCTGATCCGGGTGGACCAAGGGCATCTCATCACCGAGCAGCGCTTGGGACTGATCTGCGCCAACGCCGGGGTGGACCGCTCCAACTCCGGAGAGCCCGATCGGGTAGTGCTCTTGCCGTCTGATCCGGATGAGACGGCCCGGCGCATCCGTGCGGCGCTGGCAGGCGAGTTTGGCCAAGAGATGGCTGTTTTGATCGCTGACACGCAGGGTAGACCGTTTCGGGTGGGGGCGATCGGCACCTGCATCGGGATCGCCGGAATGGCCCCATTGTGCCACCTGGGCGGCCGCGATGACCTCTTCGGCTATACTTTACAAACTACCGTCGAGGCGGTCGCCGACGAGCTCTGCGCGACAGCCACTTTGATCATGGGCCAATCCGACGAGGGAGCTCCGCTGGCCCTGATCCAAGGCTATGCCTATCAACCCCAGCCAGGCTCATCCGGCGAGCTGCTGTTTAAGCCAGAACAGGATCTGTTTCGGGCTTAGGACTCACTGACGCATTATTGACATCAGTAAGAGCCGATCTTAGATTAGAGGCGCAGGAGCAATCCCTATGCAACTGAGTGAAGGCCAGATCATCACACTTGAAATACCAGTGGCAGCGCGAAATGAAGAGCTGGAGAACCATGTCGGGGCGATCTGGTATCTCATCCAGCACTACTAATGTATCCCTACTCGTTTAGGACTACCCCACGGTGAGCTATCGCGCCGAGCTGGCCTTGCTGGGCGTGGCTTTTATCTGGGGAGCTTCTTTCGTTCCCACTCAGGACGCAGTGGGCACTATGCCGGTATTGACCTTCTTGGCTTTGCGTTTCGCCCTGGCCCTGCTGGCACTCCTGCTGCTATTTAGCGGCGATCTGCGCCGGCTGAACCAAACGAAGGCGCTCTGGAGCGGAGCGCTGATCGGCCTGGTGCTCTTTTGGGGCTATCTCTTCCAGACCTGGGGGCTGCGCTATACTACCGTCACCAAAAGCGGCTTCTTCACCGGCCTCTCGGTGGTGCTGGTGCCGTTGCTGGCGGCGCTCCTTTTTCGCCGGCGCGTCTCGGCTCCAGAGTGGCTGGGGACGGTGCTCTCCGCCGCGGGACTAGCTCTGATAGTCTTTGGTGCCGGCGGAGCGACCATTGACTTCAACTTTGGTGACCTGCTGACTCTGCTGGCCGCGCTCTGCTTCGCCCTGCAGATCGTGCTCATTGATCGGCTGGTGAGCCAGGCTAACTATCCGGCCCTGTTGGTCGCCGAGATCGCCGTGGTCGCCCTGCTCAGCACCATCGGGGCGCTGGCCGCCGGTCAACTGGCCTTTGTCTGGTCGCTGCCACTCTGGGGCGACATTGGGGTCACCGGTCTGCTGGCGACCGCGCTGGCCTTCTGGATTCAGAGCCGCTTTCAGGCCCGCTCTACCGCGACGCGGGCGGCGATCATCTTGTCCGGTGAGCCGGTCTTCGCCGGCATCTTCGGCTATCTACTCCGAGGCGACCGGCTGCAGAGCGGACAACTGCTGGGCGCGCTGCTGATCGTCGTCGCCATGATCGTGGCCCAGCGGAGGTAGGTCGGCGGCTTATCTCTGATCCTGAATTGGGATGGTTTTGGCGATAGGTGGAGATAGATAGTTCACCAAGTTATTAGGTGTTTAGACTCCGACTATACTTGTTTATGATTATGATAGAATGGCTACAGCAGACGGAGCAGTTTCTGTCCGCGCATTGGGATCAGATTCTCATCTTCATGTTTCGCAATGTGATCTGGAATCTATGGTGCAGCCTCTGGCAATGGATTCGCAAACATCCCGTTCATAAGCAAAAAATCGGCCCAACGAGTGAACCTATCGTACAGGTCACTGTGGAGGAGTTATATGTAAAACTTCCGGTAGTCCTAAACGGGTAAGGATGCATTATAGTGATGGATGAGATACCAGATCATCCCCACATGGTTCTCCAGCTTCTTCGAGAAAGACAACGTCTTCCTCACCAAACGA
>ENA-ORDP01000788-ORDP01000788.1-marine-sediment-metagenome-genome-assembly--contig:-NODE-788-length-19111-cov-3.973866_pt1 | contig 19111 bp, 16 predicted proteins | sample MGYA00248627_ERZ508539 | MGnify/ENA primary metagenome ERZ508539 (study PRJEB26208, sample SAMN05571518) | marine sediment metagenome | biome: deep sea; feature: Hydrothermal vent; material... | reverse complement strand
TCAAAAGCAGAAATAACAGAGGAATATGCAATCCATTTGGTGGTTTCAATTCCTTATAGGTAGAGTCAAAAGACCAATAAAATAGCCAAACATCAGCTACATTAATTTTAATATACAATAATGTTTATTGAAAAGCAAGTAAATAGCGCAGACTTTTCTGTCGATCTACCGGGATTTTCACACTACCTGCCATCGACAGAATTTTTAACGAAGATAATCACACATTAAATAAATTGGATATCGGCCTTTTTATCTTTCCCATAGACTAATCGTTTCGTGTATTTCATTGTTCTAAATAGATATGTTATTATCGAATCACCCTCATCGTCTTTTATAATTCCTTTAATTTCATAAATTAGCTCTTCGTACTTTGCTGTTGATATTTCTCCCTCGAACACAGAGTTTTGCACCCATTGAAGATATTTTCGGCAGGTCTTAAGCATCTTGCTGCATCTTTTTTCTCCCACATCGTAATATAAAATTATAAACATTTTTACCAGTCCATTACAAACGCATTATATTCCTTTTCGCCCATTAAATGTTTTTCTAATTTATACATCTCAAGCCTCATGAGCCGGCGATAACTGACTTGCTTTTTAAGCGTGGAATGATTTATTGTCTGTTTCAACCTTTCATCAATATATGACAAAAACTTTTTCCGGCCCTTATCGTTTAGCACAATTCCATTTAAAGCTTTTTCAAAATCAGTATGTGTAATTATACCCTTATTAATCATTGCAAAAATAGTTCTATCACCAATCACCGGCTTAAAAATCTCCGCAATATCAAGATTGAGTGTAAATCGCCTAAAGTTCGTCGTATGCAGATAACCGATTCTGGGATCAAGATGGGTTTGATAAATCTCACTAAGGCAATAGGTGTAGATCAGCGAATTGGAAAAACTTATCAGCGCATTGATAGAATCTTTTGGGGGACGCCTGTTCCGTCCGTTGAATTTAAACTCATCGCTCCCTATTATGGCATTGAAGCATTGATAGTAGACCTGCTTTATCTGCCCCTCAATTGCCATTGACTCATTAATGGAAGTCTGTTTTTCAAGCATACTTATCAAATGTTCTATTTCGGCAATCTGACGCTCAAGCGGTTTACCTCGCCTTTCATAGTATTTTAATATCTTCAGGCAATTTTCTGCAGCACCATCAATAAATTTCTTAGCAATGAAAACTCTTTTCTTACTATCCGTATAGAATTCTGACTGCTTTAATATCATAAAGCCGGAATTGTAATGTTCACGCGGATATATGCTACCGGCATAATAATCGTAATAATTGAAATAGTGTAAAATTATTTCTTTTTGGGCAAGAAAATTCAGGACCTTCGTGTTCAACTCTATTTCACCAAACGCAAAAATTTCTTTTGTATTCTCAATCGGGATGAATTTTTTAACGCCATCGGCATCCTCAAAAAACAGCGTATTATCCTTGCGCTTAAGTTTACCATTTGAGAATATGTACATTGATTGTTTCATGATATAAGCCTGCGGAATTCACTGCAAGAACAACTTCGGCACACTATTTTAACCGCACTTGAAATCTCTTCTTTATTTACAAGTTCTTTTATCACTTTGTGGATATTTTAAATTATTAGTTTTTCATTTTCTACGAATCCATATAGATACAATCTTTTTTCTCTTGGAATTCTAATTTCCCCTCTATCTTTATATTTTTTTTCGAAAAATATTAAAGATAGTCTAGAAGTTGCATCTCAGAAGCCTTAAGTATTTTTGAGCTTTTTTTGGACCGGAGAAGATAAAAAGTTTAAAGTTTCTATTGCCGATTACAAAACCATCACCATGAAACCGCGATGTATCTTATTCTATTAAAAAATAGATACACTAAGCCTCTGATGAGGTTGCTATAGCTTCGCTTTATTGTCATACGAATTTCGGAAATAAGACCAATCAAAACTCTCATAGATATCCCCTTACTAAAAAACCATTGCCGATACCCCTAAGTGTACTCTTTGATTTTTTAGTTGTCAACGTTGGATTTAAAATCTCAATAACTTTTAAGGCATCTATTCCTCGTTCTATGAGAAGATTAATGACTTCGATTTCACCATTCATTACTGCTTCAATTAAAAACGGTATAGTCACAATCATTTACATTAATTTCATTCATTTTAATTCTTCCATAAAAATTTTTTATCTATGCCGTGAAAACTATACCGTTTTAAATTCATCACCAACTCACTTATTGCATTGACGAGCAACATCTCCGTGTGATACTTCTGAATTTCTTAATACCCATCCTCACTTTCTTTAACCACGGCTGCGGACCATTCCCTGAACGTAGCTTCTTCTTTGACAGCATCAGCATTAATCAATGCTTCGGAATTGCCCCCGGGGGATGCAATTCCATGCTTCGTTTTCAGGATAAGCCCGGTTGTTCTTGGGATTCCTACGGCTCGGTTTTAATGCCTTCAACGGCGAGCACAAAAATCTTCCGGTAAGTACGCTCACCCCGCGGGCGACTGAATCTTCTTCGTTTATAAGGCATTAGTCATCCTCCCTTCGATTTGTCAGAGCATTGTTCGGAAGGATTCCGGGTGCGCCTCCCAACCATCCTTGAAGATAACTTTTACGGATGTCTTTATCATGCCGGACATCTTTTATAGTCACTGAACGACACGAGCTCTGAACTGCCTTCATGGTTCTTTTCCGCAACCCACATTTCATCACGCCTGAAAGATCCCTGATCCATCAGGAAAACATCACGCGTCGTAATTAACAATTGAGTCCTGCTTTTAGCGCTACAATTAGACAAATATGCCTCCGGCAACTGCCTTGTCAGCAGGAAGAGAAAACTGCGATCCTCTTCATCGATAACGTACACTTTTTTGGAACTCGTAGCCGAGACTTCAAGGAATGGCGACAGCAAATCATTACCCTTTGCGAACCATCTGATTCCCGGTGTATATCAAACTCAGTTTCAGTTCCATCGCTTCTTGAGTGAAATGCAATCAACTTTCTAACTACAAGCTCTCCGCCCCCTCTTGTCATGATAAAACGTTCAAGAGATATTTTCTCATGAGGCATGGTTGCAATCTCAATTAATCGGTTTGCCGTTGCTTCAGGGTGCCATATCCCCTGCTTTAAATTTATTTACAATTCAACTAGTAGCGTCTTTAGTAATAATTTTGGAGTATCTCCGCAAAACTGAAACATTTTAAAATTGACCTTTTCGGCAAAATCGTATATAAATGGAGCTAAATTATGTTTATTCCAAATGAGAGCCTCTTTATGCCGCAAATCATAATAGACAAGATAGTTCGCTCCAAAAGAAAAACAGTCGTGCTGACTATTACGGAAGATGCGGAGCTGATAGTACACGCTCCAATGCGAACATCGCTTCATTATATCCATGGACTGGTAACCAAGAACCTGCCCTGGATCGAAAAAAAGAAGGCTGCCGTCAACAAATTAAACATGGATTATAAACCAAAGGAATTCGTTGACGGCGAAGAGTTTTTATATTTAGGCAATGTATATACGCTAAAATTGTCGGATCAGAAACAGATCGAACTGAACGATCACCTCATCTTCCCCCGAGCATATCTACCACGCGCAAAAGAAAAACTAAAGGAATGGTATCGGGCACAGGCATTACCTGTAATCTCCAAAAGGGTCGCCTACTACAGCCTCATGACCGGGTGCAAATATAAATCGGTTAAAATATCAACTGCCAAAAAACGTTGGGGTTCGTGCGGCCCGTCCGGAACACTTAATTTCAGCTGGCGGCTGATAATGACACCGGCTGAAATCGTGGATTACCTTGTAGTGCATGAGGTGTCGCACATAAAACATCGAAACCATTCCGCCGAATACTGGAACATGGTAAAGACGATTCTTCCTTACTATAAAGAGCACAACAAATGGTTACGAGAAAATGGCAGGTTATTGGGTTTGTAGCTGCAAATATTTGAACAGCATGCATGTCATGCAAATAAGCCTATTAAGTTTTTTTGCCGTATGTGATCGAGATGACCCCGGACTGTGTGTAATTTCTCATGTAACCCCTCTTCCCCGAAAACCTTAAGACGAGTTCGTACCTCTGCATTCTCTTTCTGCGATGCTTCACGCTTTTTCTTAACCGTTTCCGCCGGGGCTTTCACCCGCTCAGGTTCCTTGTCTCAAAGATTTCTCTCAGTAGACTCTACTGTACCCGACTGTCACCGAAGTTATACAGATAACGAAATGTTCAGCCTTTCTGCCTAATGAGTTCACCGAGCCGGCTCAAATCCTTGATATAACAAAAAATACCCAACCGAATGAGCTTCCGGCTTCGTCTTAAAAAAACAGAGGATGGTAAAATGAGTTTGTCGTCGATGTAAAACAGGAACAAACCCGTCACTCAAGAGTTTTTCTCTGAAGAGACGGAGCCGTCTTTTTTGATTGGTGGAGGCGGCGGGAGTCGAACCCGCGTCCGAAGATTTAAAATCAGAGCATCTACATGCTTAGTTTATTCTTTAAAAATATGGCTTCAAAAAGCAAAGAACAAACAAGACCTTTTTTAAGCCATCCTCTAAAAATTCGACGTAAAAGTAAAGGAGACCTTTACGCTATAACCTGCAAATTGTCGTCTTCGAAATCTTACAGGTAGAAATTTCAAAGACGTTAGCCGATTAAGCGGCTAATGCGTAATCGTAATTGTCTGCGATTATGTTTGTGCTTCGAATGATTAACGAGCCTACGAAGCGTCCTCGACATGCAGCTTATGACCCTAATATCACCGTCGAAACCGTTACGCCCCCTCACCTAATTATTTTATTATTATATCACTAAACTAAGCGGCAATCAAATCATTGCGCCATATAAAAAAATAATTGCAATGAATTGATTTTTAAAATAGAATTAAACATACTATGAAGAAAAACGACATTGAATCTGATGAAAAGATCTTAGAATTGAGGCAGGTTTGCAATATCGCTTTTGATAAAGGGCTTATAGACACGCATAGCGGAAATATCGGCATGGGAATAAGAGATAACGTCTTAATCACAAAAACCGGCAGAAGCCTTATTGATTTACAATCTTCTGATTTTACGACAGTTCCGATAATGAAATCTGAAAAAGATACGAAAAGTATGGATGGCGATGCGTCATCGGAAATAGGCGTTTACAGATTTATATTGAAGAGTTTTCCGTGTTCGACGATTTTTCATTCTCATCCCCCAAATGCAATCGCTTTGACTTTAAACCAGCATAAAAACAGCAATACCGAAAATCAAGAACCCGAATCAAAACCATGCTTACTTAAAAGCCTTCGCGAAAAATATTCGGGATTAGACGAAATAGTCCCTCTCGATTTCGAATCTGCATATTTTTTTCCGAAAATATATGTTTTTCCGCTTAATTTAATGGAGAACATTAAAAATGATACCCTAAAAACTACATTTGAAGCAAAAGATATATTTAAAGAAAACGGCGTGTTCATGATAAAATCACACGGCTCATTTGCATGGGGTAAAACTCCGCTTGACGCTCTAAGGTGGACCATGGTCCTTGAATCCTCAGCAAAGATTATTTTAAAGTGTTTGCCTATTAAGGAATGACAATAGTTTATAACAACACCTATCGCAATTTATCTCCTTAGAACCCTGTTGAGTTCCCTCATTCTGTCTATTGCAGTACCCGCTTCGCCTCTTACCTTCCTGCCGACAAGAGATATAAAAGCGTCCGAAAGGGTCGGGATTTTGCCGTCTTCGGATTTCACCGATTTTTTAAGCTCTGAAGGCGTATCTATCGCTATTATTTTACCCTTATCTATCACGGCTATCCTATCGCAGTTCTCGGCTTCCTCTATGTAATGTGTGGTTAAAAATATCGTAGTTTCTTCTTCTTTCCTAAGCTTATCTATAAAATCCCACATGTTTATCCTTGTTTGAATATCAAGACCGGCGGTAGGCTCGTCGAGAAACAAAACGGACGGGGAATGCAAAAGCCCCCTTCCGACCTCAAGCCTTCTTTTCATTCCGCCCGACAGCAATTTTATCGGCTTATCCTTGTAATCGTATAAATCTATAAAATCCAATATGTGGTCTATTCTTTCCCTGACATTTTTTCTATTCATACCGTAAAGCTTCGCGTGGAAGTTAAGGTTCTCAAGGGCACTCAAGTCGTTGTCTAAAGTAGGGTCCTGAAACACGAGCCCTATAGACATTCTAACGTCTTTTCTGTTCTTTATCGTATCGTAACCGTTTATATATACATCACCGCTTGTCTGACGAATAAGCGTGCACAAAATTTTTATCGTAGTGGTTTTACCTGCACCGTTAGGGCCTAAAAAAGCAAAGAACTCGCTCTTATTTACGCTAAAAGAAATATCGTTAACCGCGACGACATCTTTATATTTCTTGACTAATCGCCTTACCGATATTGCAACTTCGCCGTTATTGCTCCGGACGTTAACCGGCATGATACGCCCTCCTTTCATTGCACTACGCTCCTATATATTATAAAATATATTATTAATATAATAATAAGGATAAGGATAAAATTCAATATAAATAAATTTATGCGCAATGATACTCAACGCACGACCACAAATCACAATATACATGATAATATTAAGAATATCGACAAGTTATACGACCTTTATCTCAAATCTGAGCGAAACACATCTATAAACCGCATGGACGCCCGCTTGAATGCCGTTATCGTCTTTCCAAACTATTACGGAGTCGCAATGTCGAATCTCGGCTTCTTAAGGGCTTACGAATTAATCAACGAGTCCGGATTTATAACGTGTGACAGGGCTTTCTTGCAGGATGATACATCTAAGGGTATTATATCTATTGAAAAGAGAAGAAGATTAATGAATTACGATCTTATATTTTTCTCTTTAAGTTACGAAAACGATTTTCGCAATATTCTTTTTATCTTAGATGTCGAGAGAATCCCTTTCTTATCCAAAGACAGGAATGATTCTTTCCCACTTATTATGGCAGGCGGAGTAATAGCGTTCATGAACCCCGAGCCGGTCGCTCCTATTTTTGATATATTATTTATCGGGGAAGCCGAGGCTATTTTCCCCGATTTTTTTAATGATATCGAAAATAAAAATAAAAACGAGGTCATAGCGAGTGGCGGAAAAATTAGAGGCATTTACGTGCCGTCCGCTTATAACTTTATATTTGATAAAGAAAAACCGAATGTTTTAAGGGAGATTCAAAACCTCCCCGATTTTCCTAAAAAAATAAAAAGAACATGGGTAGATAAGGATTTTATTTCTTCTTCCGTCATCACTACAAAATTCTCAGAACTCGGCAATATGAATATGATTGAAATAGAAAGGGGCTGCAAAAGGGGGTGCCGCTTCTGCAGCGCGGGCTACATATATCTGCCCTTAAGGGAATCAAATCAAGAAAATATTTTAAGTAAAATAAAATCCTTAGACAAAAATGATAAAGCAGGGTTCGTAGGGTTAGGTACTATGGATAGTGAAAATATTAGAAAAATAATGCAATTTTCATTAGATTCGCAAAAACCGTTTTCTTTATCCTCGATACGCTTTGACTGCCTTGACGAAAATAACCTCAACTTGATAAAAGAAACGGGTATAAGAACGGTGACCTTGGGCATAGAGACGGGCTCCTCTAAGCTTAAAAGGCTTATAAACAAAGATATTGCCAACGATGAAATAATAGTCGTACTTAAGAATATCGTCGGAAAAGGCATAATAAATATAAAGTCGTATTTTATGCTCGGGCTACCCTACGAAGAGAAACAGGATATAGACGAGACGATAGAACTTATTAAGGCGATGCAAAAGGAGTTCGTTTCTTCGTCCAAAATAAACAAAAAAATAGGCACGCTTACCGTCTCCTTCTCGCCGTTTGTGCCTAAAGCGTGGACACCCTTACAATGGGAAAACTTTGAAGATCCGAATATACTCAAGCGCAAAGCAAGTTATATATTAGATAATCTCAGAAGACTGCCTAATCTTAATATCAAAATAAACACCGTTAAAAATGCATTTACGGAAGCCTTTTTTGCAAGGGGCTCAAGGCTGTCGTTGGATATCTTAATATATTCTTTTAAGAACAAGGTAAGCTTAAAAGACGCCGTAAAGGCAACCGATTACAATATAAACGATTTTATAAGAAAATTCGATACGGACGAGCTATTGCCGTGGGACATAATAGACCAGGGGGTTACCAAAAAATACCTTTTAGAAGAATATTCAAGAAGTAAAAAATTTAAAACAACATCTCAATGTTTTAAGGGATGCAAGAGATGCGGGATATGCATATAATATCATACCGCTCCCAAAGACAGGCCTTCCGTTCTTTTAGACCGAACCCAACCTTCATGCCTTATTTATATTAAGTGCTTTTCAATGCGCAGCAATAATGCTCTCAATCCGCCTGTTTTCTCATAAAGGTAGGGATATCGTATCTCTCGTTTTCGTAATCCTCATCTTCGTCCTTAAATCTATTCATATACGTATCGCTGCCTTCCTTAGCCGTATCGCTACTGTTATCAGTATTAATATTCGTACTGTCGAGCAGAGGAGCAATGATTTTATCGTTGTTTTGAACGGAGCCCTGAACCGGGGTCAATAAAACGGAACGATTTTCCGATTCAAACCCGGTAGCAATAACCGTCAGCATCATTTTATTTACTAAAGACTCGTCTATCACGGCACCGAATATTATATTAGCATCCGGATGAGCCTCCGATTTAATCTTTTCAGCGGCCTCGTTTATATCGTAAAGCGTCATATCCGGTCCCCCCGAAACGTTTATCAAAAGCCCCATGGCACCTTCTATCTTTACATCCTCTAATAGGGGACTGGCAATAGCCTTTTGAGCCGCTTCCAACGCCCTATTCTCGCCTTCCGCAAAACCGGTTCCCATGAGAGCCATGCCCATTTCCGACATTATAGTCTTAACATCCGCGAAATCAACATTAACGATACCGTGCACGTTTATTAAGTCTGATATGCCTTTCACGGCCTGAAAGAGAATTCCGTCAACCTTTTTGAATGCATCAGAAAACGATGTAGACTTTCCGGCAACAGCTAATAATCTTTGATTCGGAATCGTAATGACCGTATCTACTACGGACTTAAGTTCCCTAAGACCGTCTTCCGCCTGCTTCATTCTCCTGTTGCCCTCAAAAAGAAAAGGCTTCGTTACTACGGCCACCGTTAATGCGCCGATTTCTTTAGCTACCTCGGCAATTACCGGTGCGCCCCCGGTTCCGGTTCCGCCGCCAAGCCCCGCGGTTATGAATACCATATCGGAGCCCTCTATTATTTCCTTAATTTTATCCCTGTCTTCGATAGCCGATTTTCTTCCTATCTCCGGGTTGGCTCCCGCTCCGAGCCCCTTCGTGATTTTTTCCCCCAGCTGGACTTTTATGCTGGAAGCACTTGCCTTTAATGCCTGAGCATCGGTATTGGCAACAATAAAATCCGCTCCGGAAAACCCTGCCGCTATCATGGTATTAACGGCATTGCCGCCTCCGCCTCCGACGCCTATAACCTTTATTTTTGCCGATAATTCACTATTTTCCGCAAATTCCAACATGATTACCTCCCTATTTTATAGTGTATATTATAGATACATCATAAAAAATTAAATTAAAAAAAATCTTCCAATATTTTAGAAAACCAGCTCTTCAGTGCAACAAACAGATTAATTTCACCTTTAGAATGAAGAGAACTTTTATTTTTAACGTTTCTATTGCTATGCGCATATTTAACAAGACCTACCCCTGTAGAATATATAGGGGAGTTTATAACGTCGGTTAATCCTCCTACGCTCAGAGGATAGCCTATTCTTACCGGAGCATTAAAGATTTCTACCGCAAGATCGGTGGAACCGTCTATAAGGGCTGCCCCACCTGTAATTACGTAACCGGAAATAATTTTATTTTCCAATCCGTTCTTTTCAATATTTTTTCTAATCCATGTAAAAATTTCTGCCATTCTTTGTTCTATAATATTTCCGAGAAGCTGTCTGGAAATGGGTCTTGGCGGCCTGCCACCGAATCCGGGAATTTCAATTATTTCATCCTTTCCGGCAAGCGATTCCTTCGCTATACCAAATTTTATCTTAATCTTTTCGGCTTCCTGCGGAACGGTCGTAGTCCCCTTAGATACATCGCTCGTTACGCTCTGTCCTCCCTTTGGAATAACGAAGGTATGTATAATGTTCCCGCCGTAAAATATAGCGACATCAGTGGTTCCTCCGCCGATATCTATAAGTGCAACACCCAATTCTTTTTCATCTTCCGTTAAAACCGCCTCGCTTGAGGCGATCTGTTCTAAAACTATTTCGGAAACGCCGATCCCCGATTTATTTGCACACTTTACAATATTTTGTGCCGCTATACTCGAAGCCGTAACCATATGAACGCTTGCCTCTAACCTTAATCCGCTCATTCCTATCGGATTCTTAATATCATCCTGATCGTCAACCGAAAATCCTTGAGGAATAACATGAATAACCTCATGGTCTATCGGCACGGCTACGGCTTTAGCCGCAGATATTACTCTGTCTATGTCTTGTTGCGTTACCTCTCTACTCTTTACCGTCACTATACCGTGTGAGTTAAAACCGCGTATATGAGAACCGGCGATACCTATAACGGCCTCTTGAACCTGATATCCCGCCATAAGCTCAGCATCCTCTACCGCTTTAGTAATGGAATCTACGGTATTTTCTATATTCACGACAACCCCGTTTTTAAGCCCGGCTGCGCTGCTTGTGCCTACCCCTATTATCTCTATCGAAAGACCCTTGGCTTCGGCAACTATTGCACATACCTTAGTCGTTCCAATGTCTAATCCCACAAAAATATCACTGTTCTTTTCCAATTTAGCCCCTTAATTCTCTCTTCGCTTTCAATGCTCAATGTTTACAAAACATATCCTTGTTATATGTAAAAACTTATTTCTATTTATAAACATCCGGTCTTATAAATAGATTTTTATACTTTGCCGGCAGCACTCTTGAGCCGGAATTTACTTCAATAACCGCTTCGTTTTTATATTCTAAATTTATGTAATTTTTATATTTAATATGGATTTTATTAATTTCGTAAAACAGTTTTTTAAGCGTTTTCAGCTTATTTTTATAATTATTTATTCCGAATTTTATGTATAAACCATTATCGGTGTAAACCGCTATTCCGCCATCTCTTTCTATGTTTATCTCACCTATAAGATTATAAATAACGGAGAATTTTGAAATCTTTAAAAAATATAAAACCTTTTTTAATCTATCAAAATAACTGCCTGCATTGTCGGCATTTAAACCCGTAACGATCGGATAACCGTAACCTTTTCCATAATCCGCCCTTCCCAGAACATACCCGTCCCGGTTTATATAATAAAGATTTCCGTTGTTTGCTATCATCGCAAAAATATTTCTTTGCTTTAAAATAATAATAATTTTGTCCGGATATTTTTTGTAAACAGTCACATCCTTAACCCACATGTCCGAAGCAATTAGTCTCGAAACCCTTTTCGTATTAATGCCCACTAAGTTATCCCCCTTACTCAGCCCGGATATTCCGATAATTTTATTTTTTTCTTTGAGGCTCATATTCCTATCCAATATAATTATTTTATTAAGAGTAAATATTTTTTTTTGAAAAAGAAAATAATTATAGGTTGTGTATCCAAAAAACCCGATAACCGAGATAGACGCAACCGCACCCGTTACATAAATTAAATATATAAAATAATTAAGTTTTCTATTCGTCCTTTTTTTTAAAAATCCCATCTTCGATTATATTTTCAACCAATTCACCGAAACTTATACCTCTTTTGTCTGCAATCATAGGAACAATGCTCAGCTCGGTCAACCCCGGAAGGGTGTTAACTTCCAATATATAAACATCTCCGTTGCCCGTAAGCATCATGTCGGTTCTTGAAATACCGCTGCACCCTATAATATCATGGGTGCGAATCGCCGCCGATTCACATGCCTCGTATTCTTCCGGTTTTAGTCCCGGATCTAATATATAAGTCGTCTTCCCCTTGGTATATTTTGCGTCGTAAGAATAAAAAAAATCTTTCGGTTTGACCTCAATACAGCCGAGCGGCATGCCGAAAGCTACGGCAAATTGTATTTCCCTCCCCTCTATATGTTTTTCTATCAGCGCTTCATCGCCATATTTAAAGGCATTATTCAATGCATCCGCTAATCCGTCGCCTAAGGAATCAACTATGCGGCACCCTATGCTGGAGCCGGAAGAGTTAGGCTTAATAAAATACGGCGGCGCAATCTTTTCAAGCCTTTTTTTAATACTGTCGATATCCTCTCCTTTTTTAACCGCAACAAAAGAAGGCGTCTTTAGTCCATAATAATCTAATAAGACCTTTGACCTAATCTTGTCCATGGCAATTGCGCTTGCCGAAACTCCGGAGCCGGTGTACGGGACGCCGAACAAATCTAATGCGCCCTGAACCCTTCCGTCTTCCCCGTAAGTGCCGTGGAGTGCAATAAAACAAACGTCTATTTTTTTTAAATTGTCGACAAAATTTTCGTCTATATCAAAAAACATAACGTTATACCCGATTTCTTTAAGGGCATTAAATACAGCATGTCCGGTTTTAAGGGAGATTTCTCTTTCCTCGGATTTTCCGCCGGATAGAATGCCTATCCTCAAGTTTTTTAAGCTGTCCCTCATATGAATTTAATTTATCCGCCTATTTTAAATTATTTTTATTTCCGTATTCAATTCTATACCCCTGCTCGATAATGCCTTTTCCTGAATAATTTTTATTAAAGACATAATATCGTCCGGTTTAGCGCTACCTTTATTGACTATAAAATTTGCATGCTTTTCCGAAACCTGTACTCCTCCGATAGAGAAGCCTTTAAAGCCTATTTCTTCTATAACTCTTCCGGCAGACAATCCCACCGGATTTTTGAATATGCAGCCCAAAGAATATTCGCTCAACGGCTGAAACAACTTCCGTTTTTTAAAAATTTCTATATTATTAGATATCTTAGCCCCTAATGATTTAAACAACGTTAAATATACGTTCGTTATGAAATAACCGCTATTTACGTCCCTAATTTTTAAATTACGGTATGAAAATTTTAAATCCCTCTTTTCTACGGTTAATTTAGCTCCGCCGTCCATAATAATATCTATTTTTTCTACAATATCCCCTATAACGCTTTCTTTTGAACCGGCGTTCATTCTGACGGCGCCCCCCAGCGTACCCGGAATTCCGTAAAAAAATTCACATCCGCTGAAATTATTTTCTATAGCATACCTTAAAACTTTTGATAAAACCGCACCGGAGCCGACCCCTAAAGCTATCTCCGATCCGCTTTTCCTGCTCTCCGAATAGGTTGCTTCAAATTGTTTAAAAGAGATAACCGGCAGACAAATATTTTTATCTTTGAACAGGGTATTTGTTCCCCTGCCGATAACATAATAACCGCATGCATAAACCCTGAATATGCCCGTTAAAAAAAGCAATTCACGTTCATTCTTCGGAAAAACGATCAGTTCTGCCGCACCCCCTATCTTAATGGAAGAATAGGACGACATACATTCATTTTCGAGGAACTCTATTTGCGCCGTCCTCAGTTCGTTTATTAAATCAGCCCGTTTATTTTTATCCATATTATTTTCATAATAAAATAAAAAGTAGTCATTATTTCAAAGAAACTATCCTGCCGCAAACCGCTTTACCGTTTACGGCGTCCACCTCTTTATAATATGCTTCCGATGTTTTTTCGCTCTTAGCCCTGCTATGGACGAAATCATCGCAGCTCTTGGTTATATCCCCCGCCCCAAGAAATATTACCATTTCGCCACCCTTTAATATATTTCTTAAATTAGACTTTATATCTTTCTTGTCCGGAACGTAATAGACGTTTTTATAGCCTTCCCGCCTCATTCTTTCAGATAATGCCATAGACGAAACCCCGTCTATTTCTAATTCCCCGGCAGAATAAATATCTGTGATTATAACGGAGTCGGCAAGCTTGAGAGAGTTTACAAATCCTTCCATCAAATCTTTCATTCTGGAATATCGATGCGGTTGAAAAACGGCTATAATATGCCTATTCCAGTTTTTTGCAGCCTTAAGCGTAGCCGTTATCTCAACGGGATGGTGCGCATAGTCGTCTACTATTATGAGCCTATCGTCTGATTTTTTAATTTGAAACCTTCTTTCCACGCCATGGAAACACCTAAGCGCCTCTTGGATAAACTTGGTTTTTATCCCCAACTCCAAACTCAAGGCAATAGCCGAAAGAGCATTTAAAACATTATGAATACCGGGAACAAATAAGTTAAACTTTCCTATTAATTTCCCACCGTGATATGCATCAAAAGAAGATGAATCTCTCTCCAACGCTATATTTAAAGCATAATAATCGGCTTTTTGTTCTATACCGTAAGTAAAATATTTTTTGTTTATTTTTGGAAATAACGACCTTAATATAGGATTATCGACACATAAAACGGCAAGGCCTAAAAGAGAAATATTATTTATGAAATCTACAAATGCCGTTTTTAAATTTTCCATACCGTCGTAATAGGAAAGATGCTCGTAATCAATATTCGTAACTACACAATAATCCGGCTTAAGCTTCAAAAAAGAGCCGTCGCTCTCATCCGCTTCGACAACCATAAAGTCTCCCTTGCCTACCTTAGAGTGCATATCCAAACCGAAAACCTTTCCGCCCACGACAAAAGTAGGGTCTCCGCCCGCCTCCCCGAATATAGACGCTATCATAGATGTAGCAGTTGTTTTACCGTGCGAACCGGCTATAGCAATGCCTTTTTTTAGAGATAACAGCTCCGAAAGCATCTCCGCCCGCCTCAATACCGATAGGTTTCTGTCTCTCGCCTCCATAAGTTCCGTGTTGTTTTCTCGAATAGCCGTAGAATATACTACGATTTCAGCCCCCTTAAGATTATCAGGGCTGTGTCCGATAAAAACTTTGCCGCCGATGGATTCTATTTTTTTTATAGTCCGGCTATATTCTATATCCGAACCCGTTACTCTATAGCCGGAATTTATAAGAACCTCCGCTATACCGCTCATACCGGAACCACCGATTCCTATAAGATGAATCCTTTTGGCGCTGTTTTTCATTATTATGCTCCTTGAATTTAGAATTTCGCTTTTTGTCGTTATTCTCTATTTAATATTACATTCGCTATTTTTAATGCCGAATCTTTCGTTTCTATCGTTTTCAAATTATCATACATGTATTTCAATAATTTTCTATTATAAAATATTTTGCAAGTTGTTTGTAATAATTCTTTTGAAAGATTTTCATCGTCTCGTATTTTATAAAAGCAGCCTTTTTTCGAAAATACCGCTGCATTTTTATCCTGATGGTTTTTTGCCGCGAAGGGATAAGGCACTAAAACCGCAGGTTTTCTCAATGCAATTAATTCCGACAAAGTGCCTGCTCCCGCTCTGCATATGACCATATCACTAGACAAATAGTATTTTTTAATATTATCTGTAAATGAAAAGACATCATATTTATTTATTTTGCTCCCATCGTAAAAACTTTTAACCGATTCCAAATCGCGCTCACCGGTCTGATGATAAATGATCAAACGATCGGATATTTCTTTATCTAACAGAGACAGCATATTTATTACGGCCTTATTGAGAGAAGAAGCGCCTTGTGACCCTCCGAAAACAAATATCCTCAACTCATTTTTATCCGTAAATTCTATCTCTCCATTCGTTTCCGTCGAAACCGATTCTAAAATAGATTGCCTGACCGGATTTCCGGTGACGATAACCTTGGAAAAGGTCATATACTTCTTCGTTTCTTCAAAAGAGGCAAAAACCGTTATCCCTAATAAAGCCAGTATTTTGTTGGAAAGACCCGGTACGACGTTTTGCTCCATGACCCCGCTCCTTATACCGCCGAACCTTGCCGTAACGAGCGGCATAAGAGAGATATAGCCTCCTAAGCCTAAAACATAATCCGGCTTTATTTTACCGTAAAGGGCGCCAATATCTCTTGCCGCCTTAATAAATCCCTTTAAAGACGCTACCTTATCCATAAAACCTTTTCCCGAAAATCCCTTAACGTTTATTTTAAAAAATTCAAAATCATAATTGTCTTTGAGCCTGTTTTCTATTCCTTTTTCGGTTCCTATAAAATAAACTTTTATATCATCAATACTTTTTAACTTTTCGTAAACCGCAATGCCCGGAAATAAATGCCCGCCGGTTCCTCCGCCGGCTATTATAAGGTTCATTTATATATTTTTCCTCTTTATACTTTGCGAAGATATATTAAGCAAAATACCTATGCCTATACATGCCGCCAGCAAAGAACTTCCTCCATAGCTTATAAACGGCAAAGCAAGTCCTTTGGTGGGTAAAAAATCAAGAACAACGCCTATGTTTATAAATGCGCTTAAAACAATAACAAACGTGATACCGTAAGCAAGATAGGTTCCAAAAAGGTCCGGCGCATTTATGGCAATCTTCAATCCCCTATATCCCAAAATTAAATATAGCGAAATAACTATAAAAACCCCTATAAACCCGAGTTCTTCTCCTACGGTAGAGAATATAAAATCGGAATACGGGGTAGGAAGAAAAAATAACTTTTCCTTTCCGTTTCCCAAACCTACACCGTAGAACCCTCCCCTTGCAAACGCATACATAGACTGTATGATTTGAAAACCTATGCCTGTTTTATCGTGAAAGGGGTGGAGAAATGCAAGTATTCTATTCATTCTATACGTTACGGTAAAAATAAGGAAATATGCGGCAATGCTTCCTATAATCGTAGTGATAACGAGGTAGAGTATTGATACTCCGCCGGCAAATAACATGATAAGCGTCATAAAGAACAGAATAGACGCCGTTCCGAAATTGGGTTCTTTTAAGAGTAAAATATCTAAAAATCCCATAAATACCAGAGGGGCTATGAACATTAATGAATAACGGTTATTATTCAGCGTATCCCTTTTTTTATCCAAAAAATTAGCGAGATATACTACAAAAAATATTTTCAAAAATTCCGACGGTTCTACGCTAAAAAATTTAAAATCTATCCACCTTTTGGAGCCTCCGACGCTCGTGCCTATATGAGGAACAAATAATAAAATCATTGAAATTATTATTCCGAATAAAATAATTTTATAAAACGACTTGAATATATGATAATCGTTTTTCATTAAAAACCATATAAAAAATGCGGATATTATTACGTATATGACCTCTCTTGCGACAAAATGATAACTCACGCCGTATTTGACTATGGAAACCATCGCACTCGTCGAATATACCATTACTATGCCGAGGGCTATAAGTACTATAACGGTCAGAAATAAAGTTATATCGTATTTTCTTATAAATGTCTTTCCGTAATTAATCATAATCAGATAAAATTATTCTTCAAATTAAGGTAGCATTTTTTGAATATATCGCCTCTTTCGTTATAATCCTTAAACATATCAAAACTGGAAGATGCGGGCGAAAGCAAAACGGTACCCGTTCCGGTTCTTTCGTTATTGTTTATTAAGCAAAAAAAAGCCTCTTTTACTGCACTTTCCATGTTGCCTGCAGCGGTAATCAACTCGACGTTGCCTTTAAGCGTATCGCCTATAATACCCCTTGTCTCTCCTATTAAAACGCATGTTCTTACATTATTATTCTTTACGGAAAGGATAAGGCTTTCGTAATCGAATCCCTTATCCTTTCCGCCCAATATAAGGACTATATCCCTATTTTCTCCATCCTCACTCAGCGATTTAAGGGCACTAATTACTGCAGCGGGATTCGTCGCCTTAGAATCATCGTAGAATTCTATGCCGCCGACATTCCCTACGTATTCAACCCTGTGCTCCGGGGATTCGTAATTCTCGAATGCGGCCGTTACGATATCCGGGGAAATTCCGTGCACTACCAAAGAACAGGCGGCAGCCATCATATCGTAAATAACAAATCTTCTTTTGTCCCTTAATTTTATATTTTTCAACGGTATAACGGCGTCAAAGCCTATAATATTTTTAAGTCTTAGGTTGATGGCGTCGCCTTTAAAATAAACATTACATTTGTTTTCGTCAAAACCGAACAAAATAGCCTTGGAACCGACGATATCTTTTAAAATTGCCGAATCGTAATCGTCATAGTTTAGAATAGCGACGTCGTTATACCTTAAATTCTTAAATAATTTATATTTTGTAAGTTTGTATTCATCTGCGTTTTCGTACCTGTCTAAGTGGTCGTCTTCTACGTTAAGCAAAACCGCAATATCCGGTTTAAAATCATAAATCCATTCAAGCTGAAAACTCGATACCTCTAAAATAAAATCGTTAAAATCGTTTATTCCGGAAATAAAAGGAACCCCGAGGTTCCCGCCGACAAATATTTTTTCGCTTAAACCGGCTTTTTTAACGGCACTCTCGCAAAGAGTAGTCGCAGTAGTTTTCCCGTTCGTTCCGGTAATTGCAATGATTTTTGCCGGTAACGTCGATTTCTTTAATTTCAGCATCCTATAGGCAAATTCTATTTCTCCGTAAATCGGAATATTATATTTTTTCAGCTCTAAAATTACCTTGTGATTCCTTTCTATCCCCGGACTTACAACGCATTGCGTTATATCTTTTAAATATTTACCAAAAAAAACCTTCTCATTGATTTTATTGAAAAATACGGGGGCTTTACCACCCTTTAAATTTGCCGATTCAATCAACCCGTCAATTTCTTCATTCGACAGAATGTCATCATACACGATTATATTGCTTTGATCGCCAATATAATCGTGAACAGCTCTTCCTGTTTTTCCGTAACCTAATATAAGCGTATTCATTAAAAAATCCTCAATTTTAAGGTGGAAAGAGCAAATACGGTTAATATTAAAGATATAATCCATAGCCTTATCACTATCTTAGGTTCGGGCACACCCTTCATTTCAAAATGATGATGAATGGGTGCCATCTTAAATATTCTTTTTTTCCTAAGCTTATAAGAACCCACTTGAAATATTACGCTTAGAGCCTCCATCACGAAAACGAATCCTATTATAACAAGCAATATTTCCTGTTTCGAAATTATTGCCACATAACCAAGAATGGCACCCAAAGATATAGAACCGATATCCCCCATAAAAATAGAGGCGG
>ENA-ORDP01000787-ORDP01000787.1-marine-sediment-metagenome-genome-assembly--contig:-NODE-787-length-19128-cov-9.053846_pt1 | contig 19128 bp, 16 predicted proteins | sample MGYA00248627_ERZ508539 | MGnify/ENA primary metagenome ERZ508539 (study PRJEB26208, sample SAMN05571518) | marine sediment metagenome | biome: deep sea; feature: Hydrothermal vent; material... | reverse complement strand
CGTGGCTGGCCTTGGCACCACTGCCCTTGGCACCATCGCCGAAGGCCCATTCATATTTGCTGATTGTGCCATTGGGAACTTGGGAGGCCGAGCCGTCAAACTGCACCGCCAGCGGCGCTTCTCCACTGGTGGGGGTCGCCTTGGCGCTGGCGCTCGGCGGGCTACTCTTGATCTTGACGGTGATTTGAGCCGTTTGCTCGCTCTTGACCGTTGAGCCGGCCGACTCCTTGGGGCCGCGCACCGTCAGCACGACCGTGTAGCTACCCGACTTCTTGTACGAGTGATTGACATCGGCCTGGTTGCCCTGGGAGCCATCCCCAAAGTTCCAGCTGTACTTGGCACCGCTGATCGCTTTGCCGCTAGAGTCTTCGGCCGTGCCCTTGAAGGCCACCGTTTGGCCAATCTCGAAGCTCTGGTTGTTCTGCGGGCTGCTGATGGAAGCCGTCGGCGGCTTGGCCTGCGAGCCGCAGCCGGTCAAGAGCCCCCCCAGGGCAAGGGCTAAAACAGAGAGACCGATCAAGACTATCCTGCGTTTCATGCGTCTCCTCCTTGGCTGTTTCGCTAAGTTAGGTTAACTGAACTGTCCCGCTCTTGGGAGCGACCCTCAGAGGGTCGCCGGGTTTACGCGCGATTCTCCGGTTCTTTCTCAGGCCATCCCTCCTCTCCGATTAGAGGCAGAAAACTACAATAGCAAATCCTCTCAGTGCTCCAGCAGTCCGCCCGCAATTGCAGCAGCGTCAGGCGTTGCAGTTGGTGATTCCCCAGCGGCAGCACCATTCGACCGGGGTCGTGCAGTTGCCCGCACAGCGACCGACCGGGGTAGGGCAGCGAGCCGGTGGCGATGATCCCATCGTAGGGGGCGAAACGACGCCAGCCTAGAGTACCGTCTCCCAGATGAAAATGTACATTATCGTAGCGCAGCTCTCGCAGATGCCGCTTGGCCGCAGCGGTCAACTGCGGCTCGCGCTCCACGCTGTAAACCTCGCCGGCGAGCTCGGCCAAAATGGCCGTCTGATAGCCGGAGCCGGTCCCGATCTCCAAGATGCGGTCCTGCGGCTGGGGGGAGAGCGCCTCGGTCATCAGGGCCACGATGTAGGGCTGCGAGATCGTCTGCCCCGCCTCGATCGGCAGTGGATGATCCCCATAGGCCAGTTGTCGGTAGGGTTCGGCCACAAAGCGCTGGCGCGGCAGGCGTCCCATCACTGCCAGGACCCGCTCATCGCTGATCCCCTGGCGACGCAAGGCCGCCACCATCTGGCTGCGCTCGCGTCGGAAGGATACCCCCCCGTTTTCCCTCTCTTGATCTCCCGGATCGCTCAAGGTAAAAACCATCGTTAAATTTTAACTCTCGGCCCATCTCACTGCAACTTGATATTAGCCGGTGGACAGCTTCCTTGACAACAGTAGGTGCTCTCGAGTAGAATCAGCTTGGCTTGACGGACCGCCGTCAGAGCGGCATGTAAGTTAGCGCGCCTGAGTCGTATAAACGATCGCAGTCTATAACTAAAGAGGAGTGAGAAGATGCCCCGAAAGATGTCGAACGATTTCACCAAGCTCAGCATTTACGTCCCCCAGGATAAGCGCAAGCGCCAACCCTTAGAACGGCTGCATCAGGTGGCCAAGCAGCGCGACCGCTCGATCAACTATCTGGTGGTACAAGCTATCATCGAATTCGTCGATCGTCAAGAGCGCAAGCTCACAAAATAGAACGCGGCCGAGCCAGGCAGGGCCGAAACCCCGGTGCGTAGTCGGGCGTAGATAGGTTACTCGCGACTTGCAGCACCAAAAAGCTCGCGATCAAGGGGGCATCGGCCATGAAATGGGCTTATCTGCAGTTCGGCAGTGGCTTCGGCATCGCGCTCATCCCCGCCGCACTCACCGTGGCGGAGTTCAAGACTGTGATGGAGCTTGATCCCGCCGGTTGGGTTAACGTCCCCAGCAGCCTGCTCCCGCTGGGCGAAGAGGACCTTCTCTTCGACTATATTAGTGACTATGATACGGTGACGGTCCGCTCCGTCCCCGGAGCAACTCAGGGCCTGCGCGCCTGATTCCTCAGCAGTAGCAGTCGGTAAGCCCGCTCGGCATCCACCAGGCCATAACCTTGAGCTTGCCGGGCCAGGCCCAGGTCGTCGGCGCTACTATCCAGCAAGCGCCGCACTGCTTGAGGGTCGCTCAGGCCGGCGGAAAAGAGCAGCGCCGCCACCCCGGCCACATGGGGCGCAGCGAACGAGGTGCCATTGACCACGCCATATTTGCCATGTAGCGCGGTAGAGATGATCTTGGTCCCCGGTGCGGTCAGCTCCACCTCCGGCCCTTGATTGCTGAACCAGGCGATATGATTAGCCCGGTCGCTGGCTGCCACGGCGATCACCTGAGGATAGGCCGCGGGGAAGAAGACGCTCTCCCCTTTGTTGCCCGCGGCGGCGATCATCAGGATGCCGGCACGGGCCGTGGCCTCGATGCCCTCACGCAGGGCCGGATTGTCATCGGGCGTGCCCAGGCTCATGTTGACGATCTGGACATGATGGGCTATCGCCCAGTCCAGGCCGCGCAGCAGATCGCTGATCGAACCCTCCTCATTGGCATCCAATATCTTCAGCTCCCAGAGGCGGGCGCGGGGAGCGACGCCGATAATCCCGACCCCATTCTCCGCCGCGGCCAGCACCCCGGCGACTGCGGTGCCGTGGCCGTTGTCATCCTGCGGATCGGGATCATTGTTGACGAAGTCATAGCCCCCCTGATAATTAGCGCTGAGATCAGGATGGCTAGTGTCTATGCCGGTATCGAGCAAGGCCACGTTGACCCCCTGCCCGCTGATGCCCGCCGGGTGAGGCCAGAGGGCCACCCAGGAGCAGCCGGGCAGCGCCAGCAGCATGACGATCAGCCCCAGCCCCAACCAGGCACGATCAAAATATCTTCGCCTGCGCGTCAACAACCAGCCCCCTCCGGTTATCAGCAGCATGAGTAGCACGACCCAGCCCGCCTGGCCGGCCTGTTGGACCACCGGCTGGGCCCGCTGCACCTCCGGAGCGTGGACGCGCTCGACCCCCCAGGGATAGAACTCCACCGGGCTGCCGGCGATGGGCTGGAGAGAAAATCGCTCCGGAGCGGCGATAGGACCGTCGGGGACCAGATAGCGCACCCGGGGGTCCTGGGCCAAGCGCCGCGCCGCCTCCGGGCTCAGCCGGGCGGCGATCAGAGCCAGCCGGGAGTAGACCACCTTGATCTGACCGCCTTCACGCAACAGTTCGCGCACGACAGCCCGCTTGACCCCGGAGAGGCTCTGAGCCGTGGGGGCTGAGCCGGCCGCCCGCAGGCCGATTAGATAGGTGGGATCGCCCGTTGACTGCGCCGCCTGGGCTGGCCAGGCGCTGAAGGCGAGCAGGAATAGGAGCAAGAAACCGGAGATCGCTACGATAGAGTTTTTCGCATGGCCCATCATGCCGGCCAGCATAAACCAACCGGCCAGCACCCGCAAACGGAGCAGCCGGGGGCAGCTTGGTCCCCGGTGGCAGGATTTGGTAGGCTTTTAACCATGCGTCAGCAGGTTGCGCAAGTGGCCGTACCCCGTCATATAGATCGCCTCTTCGACTATCTCGTGCCAGAGCACTGGGGCAGCCGGGAGCTGATCGGCTCCCGCGTGCGCGTCCGCTTTGGCGATGATAGGCTCGAAGGGGTGATCGTGGGCCTCAAAGGCCGGAGTGACTTCCCCGGCCGGCTGCGCGAGCTGGAAAAGATTCTGGATGAGCGGCCTTTGTGGGCCGAGCGCGACTTGGAGCTGGCCCGCTGGATCGCCGCTTATTACCTCTGTCCTTTGGGACTGGTCCTGGCCAGCCTGGTGCCGGCCGGCGTCAGGCATAGGCGAGCAGGGCGTCAAGTTGCCTATCTCAGACTGGCCGGCGATTTGGCCGCGGTGGTAGGGGCGCTGGAAGGCTTGGGCAAAAAGGCCCCGCAACAGGCGGCCGTGCTGGAGGCGCTGCTCAGTTGGGGCAAGGCTCCGAAGCTGAGCGAGCTGCGCCGACGGGTCGGCTGCTCCGAGGCGCCGATTCGCGCGCTGGCCCAGCGCGGCCTGCTGCTGATCGAACGACGCTCCGCCCCCGCGCGCCCGCCGCAGGCCTATCACGAGCCTGGCCGGCAGATCAGCCTCAGCGCCGAGCAAGGGGCCGCATTGGCCATGCTCGACAAGGCGCTGCGGCGCGGCAAGGGTCGCTTCCTGCTCCATGGGGTCAACGCCAGCGGCAAGACGGAGGTCTATCTGGGCGCCGCCGAGCGGGCCTTGGCGCTGGGGCGCAGCGCGATCATCGTGGTGCCGGAGATCTCGCTCACCCCCCAACTGATCGCCCGCTTTCGCGCGCGCTTGGGGGAGAGCGCGGCGCTCTATCACTCCGGGTTGACCCCGGCGCAGCGGGCCGGTGAGTGGGACAGGCTGCGCTGCGGCGAGGCGCGGGTCGCCCTGGGGGTGCGGGCAGCGATCTTTGCCCCGGTGGCCCATTTGGGTCTGATCATCGTGGATGAGGAGCATGAGGCCACCTATAAGCAAGACGATCCCGCTCCGCGCTACCATGTGCGCCAGGTGGCCTCGCGGCGCGCCGAGCTGGCCGGAGCGGTCCTGCTGCTGGGCTCGGCCACCCCCTCCATCGAGAGCTACTTTCAGGTCCGACGGGGAAGCTTGAAGCTGCTGCGCCTGAGCGAGCGGGTGGTGGGTCAGGCACCCCCAAGGGTTCAGATAGTTGACATGGCCACCGAGAAAAACCTGCTCAGCCCGCCGTTGGCCCGGGCGATCGCCGCCAGGCTGCAACGTCAAGAGCAGATGATCTTGCTGCTCAACCGTCGCGGCTTCGCGCGGGCGGTCTACTGCAAGCGCTGTCGCCAGACCCAGCAGTGTCCCCGCTGCGGGGTGGCGCTGATTTATCACTATCGTGAGCAACAGCTCCGCTGTCATTACTGCGGCTATCGGCGGAGCGTGGGCCACTGTCGGCAGTGCGGCTCGGCCGAGCTCAGTTATCTGGGGATCGGCACCGAGCAGGCGGAGCAGGTGATCCGCCGGGCCTTCCCTGGGGCCAGGCTGCGGCGCATGGACTCCGATGCGCTGCGACGGGGAGAGCATGGGCAGATTCTGGAGGCGTTTCGCCGGCGGCAGATTGACCTGCTGCTCGGCACGCAGATGATTGGGCTGGGGCTTGACTTTCCCAATGTGACTTTGGTGGGGGTGCTCTCGGCCGACACGGTGCTAGACCTACCCGACTTTCGCGCCGGCGAGCAAACTTTTCAGCTCATCTCGCAAGCTGTGGGCCGAGCGGGGCGGGGCGAGCGACCGGGCGAGGTAATCGTGCAGACGCACCATCCGGAGCATTATGCGATCCAGCAGGCAGTTCTAGGTGACTATCGCAGTTTTTACGAGGAAGAGTTGCTCTTTCGCCGCTCGCTGGGCTATCCGCCCTTTGCGCATCTGATCAAGCTGACGCTGGAAGAGCGTCAGGAGGAGCGGGCCAAAGAACAGATTCAAGCCTTGGCCCAGGCATTGGCTCCAGAGACCCAGCAGGCCTACTTAACTCTCCTGGGTCCCTATCCCTCGCTACCCTATCGCCGGCGGGGTGCCTATCGCTGGCAGTTGGTGCTCAAGACCAAAGACGTTTTAGGAACTAATGCGCTGCTGCGCGCGGCGCTGGAGGAGCTGAAGCTCTATGGACAGGTCAAGGCCGACGTGGACCCCCAAGGGCTGATGGGTTAGAGCAACTCAGTAGGCTTTAGGGGCAGTCGAGCCCCGCGGCAGTGATGCTGAAGTTTTCTAGCATAATCTTGATATTGGGGCTGGATTTGAAGCCCCACAGTTGAAGCGCCAGCCATTCATCTCCTGCTTTGTTGGTCTCCGACCAGAAGCCCAGCGGCGCCCAGAGTTTACCATCCCAATAGAAGGCGGTGAACCGATCTTTAACGCGGGCGATGCGCAGTTTGCCGGACCTGCGACCGGTAGGTGTAAGGAAGGTGTGGTTGCCGTTGAACTCTCCCAGGTAGAAATCGCCTCCGCCGGGCTGGCTGCTATCTTGGTTGCGTCTCAGGTTGATCAGTTCGGCAATGGCAGCCAGCGTTGAGCGTTGCTTGCCTGTCACGCCGTGCAAGGTGGTGCTGCCCAGGGGCAGTGCTTTGGGACGCACTCCGATCCCCAAACCGATTCCGCTGTTGGCCGGCCAATCTAGCAACTTGAAACCGATCTCGGCGCTGAAATCGCCACGAATCCGGCAGGTGAGCCAGACCGTTTCAGCGAAGAAATTGTCCACATTGCGCAGGCTCAAGGTAAGCTGCAACCCTTGGCTCGTCGGGGATACGCTTCCCATTGCGTTCAGCTTACCCACCTTCCAATGGCCGCCATCCAGGGTCGTGTTATGAAAGCTGTCGGCAAAGGTCGCCTGACCTTGCTGGGCGAAGGTGCCCCATACCAATAGAGGAACTAACAGAGCGAAGAGCACGGCTGCTCGCCTGATGCTTTGGATGCGCATAAGCAATATCACCACCTAAGTATTATCATAACCAACAGGTGCTGTCAACAGGGTGACTCCGGTTACCGACAACCGGACGGCTTTGGAGCAAACTCTAGTGGATCAACGTGGTACGGAGGTTGGCCTGCTGTGAAATGGACAATGGTTGCCGCATTAGCGGTTGTCATCTTAGGAATCTTGGCCTTCAATCTTCTATTCACCACCTCGGCCTGTCTGCTGGCCGGACCGGGCACCAAATATCCTACTATCGCGAGTGCGCTACTGGCGGCCAAGCCCGGTTGTACGATCATCCTGCTCTCTGGAGAATATACCGAAAATGTGGTGATCACCAAGCCGGTGCATCTCATCGCCAGCCCTCAGTCTGTCTTCGTCTCGTTGGATAAGACCTCTATTCCTACCAATGATGAACCCTCGTTGGCCATCTTCGACAGTCGCCAAAAACCGGTGATCATCCACCCGGCCGATCTCGCTCGACCCACGATCGAGATTCGGGCCAATAATGTCGAGCTGCGCGGCTTGATCATCCAGGGTGGGCAGAACGGCATCGCCGCCGCACATGCCTCCCATCTGCGCCTGCTGGGCAACGCCATCTCCGGGAGCACCCAAGCCGGTATCGCCCTCCAGAACGTCAGCCGAAGCCTCATCCGCCACAACCTGATCAGTAAGAGCGCTCAGGTCGGCATCTCGCTGACGGAGAGCCAGGAGATCAAAATCATCGCCAATCACATTGAGCAGAGCCGGCAGGGCATCATGTTGGAGCGTGCTTCAGATAATCTGATCGCGCAAAACCGGCTGAGCGATCTGGCCATCGAGGGCATAGTCCTATCCGAGAGCGCCAATAACACACTGAGCAAGAACGAGATTAACAAGAGCCAGCGCGGCCTGCTGCTCACCAATTCGCCCGGCAACAGCTTGCAGGGCAATCGGCTGGAGCAAAATGCCACCGGCCTGCGCGTCTGGGGCGAAAAGCCGGCCGACTTCGTGGAAAAAATCAGCGCGGACAACACCGTCAACGGTCGGCCTATTCTCTATCTGGTGGGAGCGCACGACCTGCGGCTAGACATTGGCGACCGACCGGCGCTGATCGCCCTGGTCAATAGCGAGAAAATCACGGTAGAAGGCGCAGCCTTCCGAGCCGGCGACGAGGGCATCTTGCTGGTGAACACCCGGAGCTCGCTGATTCGCGGCAACCTGCTCTCTGGCACGCTGCTGGGCATCACCCTGATAGGCTCGCGGGAGAATGAGCTCCGCGACAATCAGCTCCAAGGTAGCCTGGAGAACGGCATCTCACTGCTAAACTCCCACGGCAACCGGCTGGTGCATAACTCTGTAAGTCAGAGCAAGAAGCACGGGATTTTGCTCTACCGATCATCCAGCAATCGCCTGAGCCAGAACAGCCTGAGCGCCAATAAATCTTCCGGGGTTTTTCTGGAAGGCGGCCAGAAGAACCGGCTGCTGGATAACCAATTATCGGACAACTGGGTGGGGGTCTTTCTGGAGCGCGCCGACGCCAACACCATCAGTGGCAACCTGATCAAGGACAATCGCTTCGGTCTCTACGTCAGCAGCTCCGGCGCCAATGAGATTCGCGATAACCGGATGGTGGGCAATCAGAGTGATAGCAACGTGGCACAGCTTTCCCCAGCTCCGCCGCCCCCCACGCAGCCAGAGGAGCCGGGCAGCTCGAGCGCTGGCTCGGCAGCCGGTGGTGGATGAACTGCGGGCTACCACGATCATTCCTCTGTGGTTGCCCTGGGCGACCCTTCTGTGCTATCCTTCAATGGTTATGGCAAAGGTTAAAGCCGATGAGATGACCGGCATGAGATCATACTCGTTTCGGATCGTCCTGGAGAAGGATGACGATGTATATTTGGCCCTCGTACCCGCGCTGCCAGGCTGCCACAGTTGGGGATATACATTCAAAGAAGCCGTACACAACGTGCAGGATGCCGTTGAGACCTATGTCGCTGATTTAATCAAACATAACGAACCGATTCCTACCGAACCAACTCCCGACGTGACGGTATCTGTTGAGCCTCGCGTGACCGTCACAGCATGAAGCTGCCCACCTCCGCCAAGAACATCACAACCTTCAAAATCGTGCGGGCTTTGGAACGTGATGGGTTTCGCAAGACTACTGAAGGCACAGGCCATGTCATCTACCGACACCCCGACGGTCGTAAAGTCCAAATATCCTTCCATCACCCGGGCGATTGCGTCCGACCCAAAACGCTCAAACTGATCATGCACCAGGCGCGCTGGCTCCCGGAAGATATCAAGCGCTTGAAGCTTATCCCCAAGAAATCGTGACTGCTGCCCGTTAACAATCGGGAAGGGGTCAGAGCTTGTCTCTTGACATATACCCCAGTATCCTACTAACCGTTGGGATAGCAAAGCCACTGCGATGGGAGTTTGAAGGCGTACTGTATCGCGCGCGGCAATGCAGGGAAGGTAAGTATTCAGCGGCTAGCTAGGTGCTGACGGCCGGCAATTTGTTGCACTCTTCGCTGCAAGCTATAATATATGCCGGTATGGCCCGAATTGGTGGACTGGGTGATCAATTACCATAAGATGTGCCATAGTCGGTCAAGATTCGCGGTGGTTGAACACATCAAGTTCTACATGGTCGTTTACGATCTTCTTACCCCGGAAGAGATGATCGGCCGCGTGGAATTCCTATAAGCGCAGGGTGGCTCAACTTGGCCCAAGCTGGGGTGCGAAGGTGTCAGAAGGAGGTTCGGCATGACCGATGTCCGCTTCGACAGGTATTATCGCTACGGTGAGCTGACGCGCATCTTGCACTCCTACGCCGAGGAGCACCCCGATTTGGTCCGGCTAGAAAGCTGTGGCCGGAGCTACGAGGGCCGCGACATCTGGCTGGTCACCGTGACCCACTTCGCCGGCGGCGCGGCCGAGGAGAGGCCGGCGCTCTGGGTGGATGGCAACATTCACGCCTCCGAGGTCTCGCCCTCCAGCGCCTGTCTATATTTGATCGACCGGCTGGTCAAGGGCTATGGAGAGAATGCGGAGATCACCCGCTGTCTGGCCAGCCGGGCTTTTTATATCTGCCCCCGGGTGAATCCGGACGGCGCCGAATGGGCCCTGGCCGACCGGCCGGTGATCATCCGCTCCAGCACCCGACCGTATCCCTACGACGAAGAACCGCTGGAAGGGCTCAGGATGGAGGACATTGACGGCGATGGGCGCATACTCATGATGCGGGTGCCCGATCCCAACGGCCCCTGGCAGGTCTGCGCCGAGGAGCCGCGCCTGCTCACCCGCCGTGAGCCCAGCGAGACCGGCGGGCAGTATTACCGCCTGTTGCCCGAAGGTCAGCTGGAAAATTATGATGGGGTCACTATCACCCTCCGGCCTCACAAGGAACGGCTCGATCTCAACCGCAACTTTCCCGAAAACTGGCGCGGCGAGGGCGAGCAGCAGGGCTCCGGTCCCTACCCCACCTCGGAGCCGGAGGTGCGTGCCATCACCCGGTTCATCGCCGGCCACCCCAACATCACCGGTGGGGTCAGCTTCCACACCTTCAGCGGCGTCCTCTTGCGGCCCTATAGCCATCAAGATGACCAGAGCTTTCCCGTCGAGGACCTTTGGACCTATCAGAAGATCGGCGAGCGGGGCAGCGAGATCACCGGCTACCCCAATATCTCAGTCTATCACGACTTTCGCTATCACCCCAAACAGGTGATCAGCGGGGTATTCGACGACTGGCTCTATGAGCAACTGGGCCGCTTCGCCTGGACGGTGGAGCTCTGGAGCCCGCAGCGCCAGGCGGGCATCGAGAACTATAAATATATAGACTGGTATCGCGAGCACCCTCTGGAAGATGACCTGAAAATGCTCCAGTGGAGCGATGAAGCGCTGGACGGCCAGGGCTATATAGACTGGTATAGGTTCGATCATCCACAATTGGGGCCGATAGAGTTGGGCGGCTGGAACGAGCTCTACGCCTTCAGGAACCCTCCTCCAGCGTTGCTCGAAGCTGAGATCGCCCGCTTCCCGGAGTGGCTGATCTGGCAGCTGCTGATCTCACCCCAACTGGAGCTCTATCAAGCCAGCGCGACCGATTTGGGAGAGGGCGCTTATCGCCTCCGGCTGGTGGTGCAGAACAGCGGCTGGCTGCCGACATATCTGACCAAGAAGGCGCTGGAGAAGAAGCTGGTGCGCGGGGTCGTCTGCGAGATCGAGCTGCCGGAGGGGGCAGCGCTGGAGCTGGGCAAGCGGCGCGAAGAGCTGGGTCAATTGGAGGGACGAGCGTATAAAGCCTCGGCGCCGGTCGCCTGGCGCTCGCCCGATGTCACTGAGGATCGAGCCAAGGTGGAGTGGGTGGTGCGGGCCTCCCCTGGCCAAGTGGTGAAACTTGTGGCCCATCACGAGCGGGCCGGAACGGTGCGCGCGGAGGTGAAGTTGGAGTCAGATCCCACCTGACGCAGATCATATTTTTAACTGCCCTAGATCATGGCGCGCCGAGTAATTAGGGAGGTTAATTCGAACTGCAACCATGAAACGTAAACAGATTCAGCCGATCGAGCTGACTTCGCTGCCCGACCTGCACCAGGTCAAGCGGACGGGTCCCGAGCGCAGGCAGCGGCCGATCTATCTGGACCGGCTGCCGCCCTGCAACCAAGCCTGCCCGGCGGGCGAGAACATCCAAGCCTGGCTAGCCTTGACCCAGGAGGGCAAGTTCCGGAGCGCCTGGGAAGAGCTGATGAAAAATAACCCGTTGCCCGCCGTCCACGGCCGCGTCTGCTACCACCCCTGTGAAGACAAGTGCAACCGTCAATATGTGGATGAGACGATCAGCATTCACGCCGTCGAGCGCTTTTTGGGTGACCGGGCACTGGTAGAGGGCTGGAAGATCAAGCTGGAGGCCAAGCCCAGCGGCAAGCGGGTGTTGATCGTTGGGGCCGGCCCCAGCGGGCTGTCGGCGGCCTATCACCTGCTGCGCCTGGGTCACCAGGTGGAGATCCGCGACGCCGGCCCACAGGCCGGGGGGATGATGCACTTCGGCATTCCCCAGTACCGCTTGCCCCGCGACGTGCTGGAGGCCGAGATCGGGCGCATCAGCAAGCTGGGCGCTAAGATCACTCTGAATCACAAGGTCGAAGATGTCTTGCAGGAGCAAGAGGCGGGGGGCTTCGATGCCGTGTTCTTGGCCATTGGGGCCCACCTGAGCCGCCGGGTGGAGATCCCGGCCCAGGATGCGGGCAAGGTTCTGGATGCGGTCAGCTTTCTCCGGGAAGTGGAAGCCGGCGAGGCGCCGCAGCTCGGCCGCCGGGTGGCGATCTATGGTGGAGGCAACACGGCGCTCGACGCGGCCCGCACCGCCAAGCGTCTGGGCGCCAGCGAAGCCTTGATCATCTATCGCCGCAACCGCGAGCGAGCCCCGGCCCACGATTTCGAGATAGACGAAGCCCAAGAAGAGGGCATCAAGATCCACTGGCTGCGCACCATCAAGCAGATCACTCAAAACAAGTTCACCGTGGAGAAGATGCGGCTCAACGATGAGGGCTGGCCGGAGCCGACCGGCGAGTACGAGACGCTGGAGGTTGATTCACTCATCCTGGCGCTGGGACAGAAGACCGACACCGAGTTCTTGCAGAAGATCCCGGGCATGGCCTTTGAGCGAGACAACACGGTGATCGTTGACCGGCAACTGATGACCGGCCATCCGGGGATCTTCGCCGGCGGCGACATGGTCCCGGCCGAGCGCACGGTGACGGTGGCCGTGGGCCACGGCAAGCGGGCCGCTCGCTGCATAGACGCTTTCCTGCGCGGCGAAAAGTATCGCAAACCGCCCAAGCACGAGCCGGCGCCCTTTGAGCTGCTGCACCCCTGGTTCTACAGCGACGCCGAGCGGCGGGAGCAGAGTCAGATTGATATCCAGGCACGCCAGACCAGCTTCGCCGAGGTGGTCGCCGGTCTCACTCAGGAGGAAGCCCTCTATGAGGCGCGCCGCTGCCTCGCCTGCGGCAACTGCTTCGAGTGCGACGGCTGCTACGGCGCCTGTCCCGAAGATGCGATCATCAAGCTGGGGCCGGGCAAACGCTATGAGGTCAATTATCAGCTGTGCAGCGGTTGCGCCATCTGTTTTGAGCAGTGCCCCAGCGGGGCGATCACCATGATCCCCGAGCCGCCGGAGAGCTAATGCCCTTACGCCGCGCAAGAACGGACTGTAGTGACCTAAAAAGGAGCCGAGCATGAAGCCGGAGATTGCCGTACTGGATGCCAACGAGGCCGTGGCCCGCATCGCTTACCAGACCAACGAGGTCTGCGCGATCTATCCCATCACCCCCTCCTCGCCGATGGGCGAGTGGGCCGACCAGTGGGCGGCCGAGGGGCGGACCAACCTGTGGGGCACGGTGCCGCTGGTGGTGGAGATGCAGAGCGAAGGGGGAGCCAGCGGCGCGGTGCACGGCGCGCTGCAAAGTGGGGCACTGACTACGACTTTTACCGCCTCCCAAGGTTTATTATTAATGATCCCCAATATGTACAAGATCGCCGGAGAGCTGACCTCGACGGTCTTCCATGTGGCGGCGCGCTCGCTCTCCGCCCAAGCGCTCTCCATCTTCGGCGATCATGCTGACGTGATGGCCACCCGCCCTACCGGCTTCGCGCTGCTTTGCTCCAGCTCGGTGGGGGAGGCCCAGGACTTCGCCTTGATCGCTCAGGCGGCCACGCTGGCCACCCGCCTGCCCTTCATCCACTTCTTCGATGGCTTTCGCACCTCGCATGAGATCAACAAGCTCGAGTTGCTCCCGCAAGAGGTCATCCGGGCCATGATCTCGGACGAGCTGGTGCGCGCCCACCGCCAGCGCGGCCTGAGCCCGGATCGGCCCTTCATCCGCGGCACGGCCCAAAACCCCGATGTCTACTTTCAGGCGCGCGAGACGGTCAACCCCTTCTACGCCCAGGCGCCGGAGCTGACCCAGCAGGCGATGGACCAGTTCGCCCGCTTGACCGGGCGCTCATATCACCTGTTCGACTACTACGGAGATCCTCAGGCCGAGCGGGTGCTGATGCTGATGGGCTCCGGCGCCGAGACGGCCCGCGAGACGGTGGACTATTTAACTCAAAAGGGCGAACGGGTCGGACTGCTGCAAGTGCATCTTTATCGGCCTTTCTCGCCCCAGCATCTGCTAAAAAAGCTGCCGGCGACTCTGAAAGCCCTGGCAGTTTTGGATCGCACCAAGGAGCCGGGCGCCATGGGGGAGCCGTTGTATCAGGATGTGGTGGCCGCACTCGGCGAGGCCGCCGCGCAAGGAGACTTGTCTATGGAGCAGTTGCCCCGCATCATCGGCGGACGCTACGGCCTCTCATCCAAGGAGTTCACCCCGGCGATGGTAAAGGCCGTCCTGGACGAGCTCAAGAAAGATTCGCCCAAGAATCACTTCACCGTGGGGATCAACGACGATCTCTCCCACACCAGTCTGGAGATAGACCCCGGCTTTCACACCGAGCTCCAGGGGGTGACCCAGGCGATGTTCTTCGGGTTGGGCTCGGACGGCACCGTGGGTGCCAACAAGAACTCCATCAAGATCATCGGCGAAGAGACCGACTTTTACGTCCAGGGTTATTTTGTGTATGACTCCAAGAAATCGGGCTCGCGCACCGTCTCGCACCTGCGCTTCGGCCCTCGGCCGATCCGCTCAACCTATTTGATCGAGTCGGCGGACTTCATCGGCTGTCACCAGTTCAATTTCCTGGAGAAGATCGACCTGCTCGCGCGCGCCGCGCCGGGAGCGGTCTTCCTGCTCAACAGCCCCTACGGGCCGGAGGAGGTTTGGGACCGCTTGCCCCGCGAGGTGCAAGCACAACTGATCGAAAAACAGCTTAAATTCTACGTCATAGACGGCTATCGCGTGGCCCAGGCGGCCGGCATGGGCACGCGGATCAACACGGTAATGCAGACCTGCTTCTTCGCCATCTCCGGCGTGCTGCCCCGCGAGGAGGCGATAGCCAAGATCAAGGCGGCGATAGAGAAAACCTATGGCAAGAAAGGCCAAGAGATCGTCCGCAAGAACTTCGCCGCGGTGGACCAGGCCCTATCCAACCTGCATCAGGTTCCGCTGCCTGAGCGGGCCAGCAGCCGGTTGGAGCTGCCGCCGGCCGTGCCGCCCCAAGCGCCGGAGTTCGTGAGAAAAGTCATCGCGGCGATGCTGGCCGGACGAGGCGACGAGCTGCCGGTCAGTGCCCTGCCGATTGATGGCACCTATCCCTCCGGCACCGCCCGCTGGGAGAAGCGCAACATCTCGCTCTCGGTGCCCATCTGGGAGCCGGAGCTATGCATCCAGTGCGGCAACTGCTCCTTCGTCTGTCCCCACAGCTGCATCCGGGCCAAGTTCTATCCTGAGGCCGCGTTGGACCGGGCGCCGGAGGGCTTTCCCTCGGAAGCGCTGCGCGGGCGGGGCTATCCCGAGCAGCGTTACACCCTGCAAGTCTACGTCGAGGACTGCACCGGCTGCGACCTCTGCGTGGAGGCCTGTCCGGTCAGGAGCGAGGAGATCCCGGGCAAACGGGCCATCAACATGGGCGAGAAAGCACCTATCTTGGCCCAGGAGCGGCGCAACTTGACCTTCTTCGAGTCGCTGCCGCAGGTGGACAGAACCCGGGTGGATTTTTCCACCGTGCGTGGGGTGCAGTACCTCGAGCCGCTCTTCGAGTTCTCCGGCGCCTGCACCGGCTGCGGTGAGACGCCCTATCTCAAGGTGCTAACCCAACTGTTCGGCGACCGGCTGCTGGTGGCCAACGCCACCGGCTGCTCCTCTATTTATGGCGGGAATCTGCCCACCACCCCCTGGTCGCTGAACCGCGAGGGGCGCGGTCCGGCCTGGTCCAATTCGCTCTTCGAGGACAACGCCGAGTTCGGCCTGGGAATGCGTCTGGGCGCGGACAAGCAGCTCCAGTTGGCCCGCGAGCTGCTGCGGGCCAGTCAGGAGCAGATCGGCTCCGAGCTGGTGGAAAAAATTCTGAGCGCGCCCCAGCGCAGCGAAGGGGAGATCCACGCCCAGCGTGAGCGGGTCGGGGCCCTCAAGGACAAGCTCCGGAGCATCAAGAGCGCCACCGGGCGAGACCTGTTGAGCTTGGCCGATCACCTGGTGCGTCGCAGCGCCTGGATTGTGGGCGGGGACGGCTGGGCGTACGACATCGGCTATGGCGGGCTGGATCATGTGCTGGCCAGCGGGCGCGACCTCAACGTGCTGGTGCTCGACACCGAGGTCTATTCCAACACCGGCGGTCAGGCCTCCAAGGCCACGCCGCTGGGGGCGGTGGCCAAGTTCGCCGCCGCGGGCAAGCCGCTGGGCAAGAAGGACCTGGCCCTGATGGCCATCGCTTACGGCAACATCTATGTGGCCCGCGTGGCCATGGGGGCGAATTCGCAGCAGACGCTGCTGGCCTTGCGCGAGGCCGAGGCCTATCCCGGCCCGGCGCTGATCATCGCCTACAGCCACTGCATCGCCCACGGCATAGACATGAGACAGGGGCTGCGCCAGCAGTACTTGGCGGTGGAAAGCGGCTCCTGGCCGCTGTTCCGCTACAATCCGGCGCTGAGAGAGATCGGCCAGAATCCCATGGAGCTCGACTCCCAACGGCCGGCCGTTCCCCTGGAGGATTACGCCTACAACGAGATGCGCTACAAGATGCTGGTGCACAGCCATCCCCAGCGGGCCGAGCAGCTCCTGAAGCTGGCCAAGGCGGATTTGGAGCAAAAGTGGACCATGTACGAGTTCCTGGCCAGGCGCGAAGCGCCGCCCGCTGCCAATGGCCAGGGCGAGTTGCAAGCTCAGCGGCCCCAGAAAGAAGAGCAAGTTCCATAAGGCTATCGTCGCTTGACAAGCGGCCAGCGATGCGCTAAGAATAAAATCTGTGGGGAAAAATAAGCAGCAGATCATATTTCTCGAGGGCCAGAAGGTCATCCTGCGGCCTTTGAGGAAAGAGACGGATTTAGAGTCCTGTCTCCGCTGGATCAACGATCCGGAAGTCAGGCAGTATCTCAAAAACCACCTGCCATTCACCGTCCAACAGGAATCGGACTGGTTCGATCAGCTCTCCCAAAGAACCGGTGACATTATATTGGCCATCGAGACGCTCGAGGGTGCCTTCATCGGCACCATGGGACTCCATCGGATCGATTGGCAGGATCGAGTGGCCACCACCGGGGCGCTGATCGGCGAAAAGGACTACTGGGGACAGGGATACGGCACCGATGCCAAGATGGTGCTTTTGGACTATGCGTTTAATACGCTCAACCTGCGTAAGATATGTTCCTCGACCTTTAGCTACAACAAGAGAAGCCTGCAATATCTCTTGCATTGCGGCTACCAGATTGAGGGGCGGCGGCGCCGGCAGAGGTTCCGTGGGGGCAAATACTGGGACGAGATCATCCTGGGGCTTTTTAAGCACGAATGGGCGCCCATCTGGAAGCGCTACCAAGAGACGGGCAAAGTTCGCTAGACATCAGCGTTTAGCCGACAGCTTGGTTTATGCCGCTCAATCTGCCGGGAACGCCCTGCTCTACGCCACCACGCTCTCCGAGCTCTTCAACCCGCTGCTGGGTGAACAGCGCTATGAGGGTTTTCGCGCCTGGTGGTGAGGAGGCCTGCCGGCTGAGATATGACCACTTGCTAGTTGAAAATCAGCCACGATCTGGTTAAAATTCAGCCATGATACTCCGGAATGTGGCGGAGCGGCTGCGAGCCGCCTTGGCCGACAGTCCTGTTGTACTGCTCAATGGAGCTCGTCAGACCGGCAAGAGCACTCTGGTCCAATGGCTGGCGCAGAGCGATTATCCGGCCCGCTATCTGACCCTGGATGATGCGACGGTGCTGGCGGCGGCGCGTGATGATCCGGCCGGCTTCCTCGCCGGTCTGGAGAAGCCGATCATCCTGGACGAGGTGCAGCGGGCTCCCGAGCTCTTTTTGGCCATCAAAGCGGACGTAGACCGTCACCGCAAACCTGGACGGTACTTGCTCACCGGCTCGGCCAACGTGCTGTTGTTGCCCCAATTGTCGGAATCGTTGGTGGGACGGATGGAGCTCTTGACGCTCTGGCCCTTCTCCCAAGGCGAACTTGCTTCGAGCCAGGATCGTTTTGTGGACGCTGTCTTCGCGGCGAGGACGCCGAGCGAGATCACACACCTGGGCCGCGCTGAGCTGATCCGTCGTCTCCTGGTCGGCGGCTATCCCGAGGCGGTGGCCAGGTCATCGCCCACCCGTCGTGGGGCTTGGTTCGGCTCCTACCTGACGACGCTGATCCAGCGAGATATCCGCGATTTGGCCCACATCGAGCGGCTCAGCGCTATCCCGCGTCTACTCTCCTTGCTGGCCTCGCGGGCAACCGCGCTGCTCAACTACAGCGAACTCGCGCGCAGCCTGGGGCTTCCCCAGAGCACGCTCAAGCGCTACATGGCCCTCTTAGAGGCGACCTTCCTCTCTCAACCACTGCCGGCCTGGTCGGCCAATCTGGGCAAACGGTTGGTCAAATCGCCCAAGGTCATGCTCAATGACACCGGCTTGATCGCCCATCTGCTGGGTGTCAGCGCCGCACGACTTGAGTCGGAACCCCAGTTGCTGGGAGCTCTGCTGGAGAACTTCGTCGCGATGGAGTTGGTCAAGCAGATCACCTGGAGTCGGATGCAGCCCAAGCTTTATCACTTCCGCACGCAGGCCGGTCGGGAGGTAGATCTGATCCTGGAAGCCCCCTCTGGAGAACTGGTCGGTCTGGAGGTCAAGGCGGCGGCCACGGTGGGGGCGGCGGATTTCAAGGGACTGCGCCTGCTGCGGGAGCTGCTGGGCGGGAGATTTGTGCGCGGGGTGGTGCTCTACACCGGTCGAGAGGTGGTGCCCTTTGGGGAAGGGCTTTACGCCTGGCCGCTCGGTGCGCTTTGGCAGTCATAGGCCGAGGCGGGAGAGAGCGTAGCGCGCTTGTCGGCAGAGATGAATTTGACAGCGAACAATATTCCCACAACTCCTTCGGATATATCGTGACAGGCAACAAGATCACCCGGAATTTATACGGCCTCTATCTGTGGAACTTCGGGCAGTGTCCGCTGCCCAAGCCGGAGATCCTTCGCCTGTCCGATAATACCATCCAGGATAACGTCAGGCAGGATATCTGGTGCATCGAGTGGAATCTGTAGGTGCAATGCCTGGCTAAGCAGTCTCTTCTGTTATGCTGTACTGCTGATAATCAGCCCGCGCCAGCGAGCGCCTTCACCTCCCGCTCAAGTTGATCCCCTAACTGTTCCTTCTGCACTTCCAGATCATACCTTGTCTGTAGATTGAGCCAGAAACGTTCTGAGCTGCCAAAGTAACGCGACAACCGCAAGGCGGTGTCCGCGGTAATCGCGCGCTTGCCCAAGACGATCTCGTTGACCCGCCGCGGATCGACATGAAGGTCTTTTGCCAGACGGTACTGGCTGATCCCCAGGGGGTTGAGAAACTCCTCCAGGAGAATCTCACCCGGATGAATGGGGACTATCTCTCGCTTAGTCATCATGCTCTTTGATCACTCCGAGGAAATATTAGCGCATCACGCCATTAGCGTCAAACTCCCCAAGGCGATCCTATACGCCTTGACCACACCCTCATCATATCGTAAGGTGAGGGCCAGCCAA
>ENA-ORDP01000786-ORDP01000786.1-marine-sediment-metagenome-genome-assembly--contig:-NODE-786-length-19130-cov-4.884246_pt1 | contig 19130 bp, 16 predicted proteins | sample MGYA00248627_ERZ508539 | MGnify/ENA primary metagenome ERZ508539 (study PRJEB26208, sample SAMN05571518) | marine sediment metagenome | biome: deep sea; feature: Hydrothermal vent; material... | reverse complement strand
AGTGTTCATCCGGAACGTTACCGTTTTCCGCGACAGCCTGCACGGCATTCACAATCCGGCACCGGATTCATCCCGATAACTATCGGGAGGTAGAGACGCAAAAATCCGGTTCATTTCAGAGCTGGATTTTATTGTTTAGGGATGAAAAAGAGGGCAACCTCTTCACAAAAGCAGAGAGGTTGTCCTTTCTAAAAGACTTCAATAACCGGTTCGGCTTACATTTCGAAACGCAGACTGGCAAATATATACCTGCCTCCGGTACCGAATTGTATGGACCTCCAAGCCCATAAGAACCTTCCGTTAAGCGTATTATGAGCAAGGGCTCTGTCAGGATAGACATCGAAAATATTACTTGCACCCACGGTAAAGCTTAAATTATGGGTAAAGTTGTATCCCACTGAAAAGTCAGTAATCACTTTCGGGCTAAAAATTTGTGTGAAATTAGGATCAACCGCTGAAGTGGTGGAGCCGAAATAATTATTTCTCAGGAAAAAGTACCAGTTTTTCACAGAAAGCAGGTTACTCAGGTTGATTTTCGTGTGAGGCGTTGTGCTTTCAAGATAGATTTTAGATAACTTGCCGAAATAAACATCTGCCTGACCCGATTCTTCCAATATTTTAGACGCATGGATATTGCCGACCCTTATTGTTCTTGAAAAAGTTCCTGATAAGGTATTTTTCAAATGTACATGCGCTCCCAATGTCAGGTTGTTTTCCAAAACGATATCAAGTCCTCTTGAATGGGTGTCAATGGCATTTGTAAAGAATGTTGCCAGTTTGGCGCCAGCCTGATGAAACAACGGAACCAGATTCGGAGTGGTAGCACTAAACTGCCCGGTTAAGACAATTCTGTTTTGAATAGCAATAAAGTAGCCGTCAACGGTCATTTTAAGAGACAGAGAGGGAATATTTGCTGTAAAACCGGCACTGACACTTTGCGAAACCTCCTGTTTAAGTTTAGGAATGCCAAGCAAGTGGGCTACTTTGCTGTCGTTTGAGAACAGGCCTACTTGTACGAGGGCAGCGGAGGTACTGGTAAGGGTAGAGGTGGAGTTGAAGTACATCTGCTGTAGGGAGGGAGCTCTAAAACCAGTGTTAGCCGAGGCGCGAAGATTAAAGTTCTTGGTTATACTGTATCGTCCGGCCAGCTTGCCATTGATAGTTGAACCAAAGTCACTGTAATTTTCGTAGCGTACAGCGCCATCGAGCATAAACTTTTTAGAGAAGTTAGCTTCCACATCCGCATAGCCGGCGACGCTGTTTCTGTATTTTAACAATTCGTTGGCTGGTTGGAAGCCGGGGAATACCTGAGCCCCACCCGGACGTGGTCTTCCGAAAAAGTCAACAGGTGCTACCTGACGGGATGATGTAATCGGCTGTCCTAATGTATCATACGTAGCATAGGAGGCTTCTTCTCCGGCAAAAATCTGGTAGCTTTCCAAACGGAATTCAGCTCCATAAGCAACATCTAATCCCGACATAATATTGACAAAATGCTTGTTAACATCAAGATTAGTTGTGCTTTGTGAAGAAGCGAATCCTCCTGCGTTGAAACTGGTGCGTGAAGCATTCAGTTGCGAAGCATTCAGCGAATGGACGACAGTATATTGCATGCTGTTACCTCCGTATGTATTGCTGAAATCGATGTTCCAACCATTAGATTTACCCTTGACACCTACTGTAAGGGATTTATCTTTAATATCGGTGAGTAAGTGTGGTAGAAAACCATTAATATACATTGGAGTATAGGTTCTGGCCTGGTCAGGAAGTCTGTAAAATTCGGGGTCATCTCCATGGCGGTAACTGGCACCTGCGAAAGCATATATTTCGGTTCCGTGGTTACCGATGGGAATTGACATATTGGCGAAGAATTTGCCACCTCTGATGGCTGATTGTCCCACAACCATTTTATAATCTGCGCGTGTTTGTCCTCTTTCAGCCAATTCGGCGTCGGTAAAATCTATTGGATTTCCGTTACTATCTTCCAGTAGTGAGCGAATGGCGTCAATCGAACCGGCACTATTAATTTGGCTTTTTAAGGCCGGACTGAACACCGAAGTTAACTGTGAATACTGTTTAAGTTGTGCCAACGACAGGTTTGAAATATCAGCCCCTGATTGGTGGGCTTGCCATTCAATGACATTGTAGCCATTAAAAATATTACCTGTAAAGCTTTTCATACGGTTGTAATAATCACGGTAGGAAAATTCACCTGTAAGATTTATGAATCCGCCTTTTTTCCCAAGACCAACTCCATAATTGGCACTTATATCAGTCGAAGGGCCATCGAAGCCGCCAGTAAGGGCATTTGAATTTTTCGATGCGTAGGTTCCTTGCGAAATATTGTAAGAGAGTCCATGGGTGTTCTTTTTTAGAATAATATTAATAACCCCGGCGATGGCATCAGAGCCATACTGTGCCGAAGCGCCATCGCGCAAAACCTGAATACTTTGGATGGCTGCTGTTGGAATAGCGTTTAAGTCAGTTCCAACACCACCGTCGGCAGAGGAGCCGGCTATGTTAATCAGTGAGGAAGGATGCCTTCTTTTGCCATTAATTAACACCAGCACCTGGTTGGGGGCAAGGCCACGTAAGGAAGCCGGGTCAACTTCATCGGTACCATCCTCAATGGCTTGAACATTTGATGTGAACGAGGGTATCGCATAGGCCATTAACTGGTCCAGGCCGGTTTGTGCCACAACCGTCTTAAGGGCTTTTACATTAATTATATCCACAGGCACAGCGGTTTCAAGGGCTGTCCTACCACCAAACCTTGTTCCCGTTACAACAACCTCGTTTAATGAAACTCCGGATTTCATAACAACATTGATGACTGTAGAATTGCCAACAGTAATTTCCTGCGTAGCGAAACCAATGTACGAAAACTGTAAAATAGCACCTTTTTTCACTTCGATACTGTATTTTCCCTGAAGGTCAGTAGTTGTTCCCCGGGTTGTTCCTTTAATGAGAATAGAAACACCGGGTAAGCTGTTCCCATTCCCGGTGGTTACGGTTCCACTAACTTTCATCGTCTGTGCAAAAACAGAACCTGCTACAAAAAATAGTAGCACAAATAAGTAAAGATTTTTTTTCATGATTAAAAAATTTTTTTAATTAATAATTAGGTATTTTGATAGAAAACTTTTTTGACTTTGTGATTTTTTAATATCAAATATTTGGAAATTATGTAAATTTTTATGTAAAATTATAATACCTTATTCCCGGATTTCTCCGTACAAATCTTAAAAGCTTGTTTGATGGGCTCTACAAAAATTTCCCCATCACCTATTTTCCCGGTTCTTTCCGCATCCATAATGACTGCCATGGTTTTCCCAACATTTTGATCACGTACAATAATAGAAAAACATTGAGGCTCATGTACTGATATTCGCACACCACTCCTGTATGCCCCGCTCTTTTTACAGCCCCGCATCTCCCGGGAGGAAAAGAATCAATGCTTCTTCTGTTAAGGTCCCTTTTCCCTACTCAAATTCTGTTTTTCTGATAATAGTTTCAATTTTTTCATGGTGTTTTTATTTGATTAAAACAAAAAAGGCTTATGAAAAAATTCATAAGCCTTTTAATAAAATTCATTATTATATAAAAAGCTTATTCTATCAAGATGGTCTGTTGATTTGAATTATTTCTGTAGGGAAAGAAATTTTGCTGACGCCCAAGAAAAGAGGCAATAATAAATTGCTGTAAAAAAAGTAGACCTGCTTTCTTGCAAACAGAACTTTTATTTAAGCAGTTATTTCGTATCAGTTGTAAGCGGTTCATCTTCAATCAAATTCTTTGGGGATAAAAGTATAAGTTCTACGTACAAGAATAATGGTGGTTTTAAGTAAATAGCCATAAATTTTTTACCAAAAAGGAGAATATACATTAATAAAAAACTAGGACACAGTTATTTATACTGAATCGTAAAGATCTAAAGTATAAAGTTTAACAAAATATGGCTGTTTCATTGTTAAAATGTGAACAACCTAAAATAACGTTTGCATAGCGCCTGTCCCACACTGATAAAAATTAACAATTATTAAATCAACCGGTGAATTTTATAGCTTTTCGGGCAAATTCAACACATCAATACCTGAGAAACGTTGACAGTATTTAATAACTTCCTGATACAAAAGCAGTGAAATCCTGATATTCACTGATAACAATCTGGCAATTTTTACGAAGGAAAAAGCAGCAAATCATCATGGCAATAGTATTCAGGAACTTCCGGATATCAAGAAGAAAAAAAAAGAGATTGTATGAAACAGTTAATAATCAAAAGGTCGTTTTAGCTCGTGGTTTATTTCGTCGGATACCTTTTTTAGTTCGAAGTATTGTTGCTGCAGGAGAAAAATTTCCGCTTCATCAGTGATCACTTTCATTTTTTCGGTAATATCTTTTAAATATCTGCTGATGAGTTTGGTACGAAGCGGGTTCAGAGTAGTAATTACCGTTTTGAGAAGGTCATCTTCCTCCTGTTTTACATAAATTTTGTTCTTCTTCCAGTTATCGCTTAGCTCGTATGGTGTTGCAATAATGCTAATAACCTCCGAAGCCAGTTTCTCATCCGGATGATTTACGAAGTAGTGTTCATCCGGAACGTTACCGTTTTCCGCGGCAGCCTGCACGGCATCCATAATCCGGTTGTAAATCTCATTTTCAAACCTGATGCCATCCCCCTGCAGATTCTCTATAATATACTGGGCCACCGACTGCTCCCGTTCTTCTTCCACATTTTCTCCCAGTTCGTCAGTAATAGTTTCGCGGATTTTTACTTTCTCAGCGCCGTAAAGCAGGATAAGCCGTATCAGTTGCCTTTCGTGTTCGCTGATATCAAGGGGGTCTATTTCTAATTGTTCCGAAATCCTTTGTTTGATTCCGGTTTCGGGATTTTCCGGCTGATTGGGCTGTTGTCGCAAACTTTTTCTGTATTTTTCCCTAAGCAGTTTGTTCAGCTCATTCATCAGCGTCTGTTCCGGAATCTCCATGAGTGTGCTACACTCCTGAATGTAAACCGTGCGGTTAATGGCGTCGGGGATATGCGCAATGGTACGTACAATCTCTTTGATAAGCGATACTTTAGCCGTTGGGTCTCCCAATGTTTCGTCCAAAAGGAGACGTGTTTTAAAGGAGATGAAATCGGCGGCTTCTTTTTTAATAAATTCTTCCACCTCAGAGCTGGTATGACTTCGTGCAAACGAATCAGGATCTTCTCCTTCAGGGAAAAGCACAATCCTGACGTTCATCCCCTGATATAGAATCAAATCGATTCCACGAAATGAAGCTTTTATTCCGGCGGCATCGCCATCATACAAAATGGTAATGTTGGGTGTGAAACGCTTTATGAGCTTAATCTGGTCCACCGTCAGGGATGTTCCCGAGGAGGCCACTACATTTTCAATCCCGGATTGATGGAGCGAGATTACGTCGGTATAGCCTTCCACAAGATAGCAGTTGTTCTGTTTCACAATGGCATTGCGGGCAAAGAAAATCCCGTAGAGGCTTTTGCTTTTATTGTAGATGTCCGACTCGGGTGAGTTGACATATTTGGCTGTGGATTTTTCCGAGGAGAGAATCCGGCCGCCAAAGCCAATCACTTTTCCCGTAAGGTTATGAATAGGAAATATCACCCGGCCGCGGAAACGATCTATGAGCCGGTTGCCTTTGTCGATGGAAAGTCCTGTTTTTACCAGCACATCTTTGCTGTATCCGTTGGCTATGGCATGTTTTGAGTAGGCTTCCCATTCGTCGGGAGCATAACCGAGCTGAAACTTCCGGATAGTGGATTCCAGAAAATCACGCTCTTTAAAGTAGCTCAGTCCGATAGCTTTTCCCTCTTCGCCGTCAAAAAGTTGTTTCAGGAAATAGTCTGAAATAAACGTATTCAGCGCAAACATTCCGTCACGTTCATCCATCTGCTGCTTCTCTTCACTGGTAAGCTCTGTTTCTTCTACTTCAATCCCATATTTTTTAGCGAGAAATTTCAGGGCTTCCGGATAGGAGTAATGTTCGTGTTCCATGATAAATTTCACCGAGTTGCCTGCTTTTCCACAACCAAAACATTTAAAAATGCCCTTGGCAGGCGAAACGGTAAACGATGGGGTCTTTTCGTTGTGAAAAGGACACAGACCAACATAGTTAACACCACGTTTTTTGAGGGTTACAAAGTCGCCTATTACCTCATCAATGCGGGCTGCATCAAAAATTTTCTGTATGGTTTCCGGTTTTATCATGGCATAAAAAGAGACGGCTAAGATAATATAAAAAAGAGAGATAACCAGGACGGTTACCTCTCAAAAACCAACAATTATGAAAACCCTTTAAACAAAGCAAAAAAATTATGAAAATTTACCCTTGCTATTGTTCGGTGCAAATATACGACGAATTTTTGTATTGTCAAGTAAAAAAATAAAAAAAATCTTGTTAATATTTGTTAAAGGTTCTGTTTCAATCAAATGAAGGGTTAATTTTGTCCAATGAATAAAAGGCTGACAGTAATTATTATCATTTTGGTTTCACTATCAAGCATCGGGTTGCTCTCCATTCAGGTTTACTGGATTAGAAGTGCCGTGCAGGTGCGCCAGGCCGTTTTTAACCGGGATGTGAATATGGCCATGCAGCGGGTGGTTTTTACTATCAACAAGTTACGCTATCAGGAGTATTATTTAAATTCAAAGGAGTTCTATCGAAAAAACCTAAACGCTTTTGCTCTTTTTGATTCCCTTAACCGCGATATTACTTCGCAATCTTTAACGCTGAACAGTGCCAATGATCTAAACCGGCTATTGGAAAGAAGGATGATACTGAGCAGCCAGTATCAGCAGCTTTTTTCAAAATTCCAGCAACCGGACGACCTTAATTTCTTTTCTAAGCATAAGGATATCATTGATTCACTCATTAGAAACGCACTGTCTGAGAAAAATATAAAAACAAAATATGAATTCGGCATTTACAAACCTATTGCCAATGCCATGATTCTGCAAAAGACAGGGAAATATCCAACAGAACTCCTCAGCAAGAGTTTTGTATATAACCTGTCGCCACTGGGCAATAATATCCAGTTTCCATTGAAGTTCCTCATCTATTTTCCACAGGAGCACCTCTTTATATTGAAGAAGCTCTACAAACTTCTGTTTGTTTCTCTGGGACTGTTTTTTATCATCATCGGTTCATTTTCATTTAGCATCGTAGTGATCAACCGGCAAAAGAAACTCTCGGAAATGAAAAATGACCTTATTAATAATATGACCCACGAATTTAAAACACCTATTTCCACCATTTCGCTTGTATGCGAGGCGTTGAGAGACAAGGATGTTCAAAAGTCAGATCAGGTCTATAACAGTTATGTGAGCGTGATTGATGAGGAAAACAAAAGGCTTAGAACGATGGCTGAACATATCCTGCGTTCGGCAACCATTGAAAGCGGCAGGCTAAAACTGCACAAAGAGATACTGGATTTGCACGAAATCCTGCAAAATGCCGTAAACGGAAAAAAAATCAACGCCGAAAGCAAAGGTGGGAAAATCATATTGACGCAAAATGCAGAAAGCAGCATGATTTTTGCAGACCGTGTGCATATGACCAATGTTTTTGTAAACATGCTTGATAACGCCATAAAATATAACCTCAACGCTCCGGCTATCAAACTGAGCACCAGGAATCTGCGGGATGGCATTCTGGTGGACATTGCCGATAATGGCATCGGTATCAGCAAGGCAAACCAAAACAAAATTTTCGACAAACTTTACCGCGTCCATACCGGGAACATACATAATTTCAAGGGTTTTGGATTGGGATTAAGTTATGTGAAAGCAATTGTTGAACAACACAAAGGAAAAATTACAGTTGATTCGGAACTGGAGAAGGGTTCCGTTTTCCATATATATTTACCAAACGAAAATAAAGTGAGTCATGGATAAAAAAAATAATATTTTACTTGCTGAAGATGACAAAAATCTCGGCAATATTTTAAAGTCATATTTGGGTGCCAAAGGATTTGAAGCCACCCTGTGTGAGAATGGGAAAATTGCTTTGGATACCTTCAAGAAAGGGAATTTCGATTTTGCCATTTTAGATATCATGATGCCTGTGATGGATGGTTTTACATTGGCAAAAGAGATCCGGAAGTTAGATAAAAAAATCCCATTGCTGTTTTTGACAGCCAAAGCCATGCAGGAAGATAAAATTCAGGGGTTTGAAATGGGCGGGGACGACTACCTGACCAAACCTTTCAGTATGGAAGAGTTGTTGTTGCGAATTCAGGCTATTCTGCGGCGTGTGGATCAGGGAGGACATAACCATCCTGATCCCGTGTATAATTTTGGGAAATACAATTTCAACTATGACTACCAGATGCTGAAAATCGGAAAAAAAGAAAACAAACTTACTTCCAAAGAAGCGGATTTACTCAAACTGCTGTGCGAAAATCTGAATGAGGTATTAGACCGCTCGGTTGCTTTAACCAGGATTTGGGGCGACGACAGCTATTTCAACGCACGCTCCATGGATGTATATATCACCAAGCTCAGGAAATTTCTGAAAGACGACCCAAAGGTGGAACTGCTAAACGTTCACAGCGTTGGTTTCAAACTAATTGCCCCCGAAAGTTAGTAACCTGAGTTCGATATAACCCGCTATAACTTCATGATTTTTAGCAACATATCTGATATGCTATTGGCTTTCTGTGAGATAAATCTTATATCGAACTCAGGTTAGTGCTCAAATATTGATTTGTGTCACCTTCGGCTTACCCGCTGCCCCTTGATATTCCGCATTGCCAAAACCCAGTATGGGATAGAAAATGAAGGAAAGGAAAATCAGGCCAAGCGTAAAGGCTACATCTTTTCCAAAACTTTTGGACAGAAGATTAACAACTCAAATGCCAACGACAATATTGGCAATGGGAACAAATATCCAGATAAGCCACCAGCCCGGTTTCCCTACAATTTTCAATAATACATAAAAATTGTAAAACGGGATAAGGACAGCCCATCCCGGTTGACCGGCTTTTTCGTAAATACGCCAATTAGCAATAAGGACAAGAATACCAAGCGCAAGAATGGGTATCATAAAAAGAAGCATGTTTGCCGTTGTCAGCATTTGTGAATGTTCCATAATACAAATGATTTATAGTGAATAAAATTAAAGTCTCATTTCCGGAATTTCTCCTTCAACCAATAGCGGGGCTTCTGTTTTTTCAATAATCTCTTTCACACTTACACCGGGAGCCCGTTCCACCAGCCTGAAACCCTGCGGCGTAACATCCACCACGGCGAGGTCAGTGACAATACGTTTTACACAACTCACGCCGGTAAGCGGCAAATCACATTCATTCAGCAACTTTGAGTTCCCTTTCCGGTCGGTATGGGTCATGGCGACAATGATATTTTTGGCCGAAGCTACCAGATCCATGGCGCCGCCCATACCTTTGACCATTTTGCCCGGAATCTTCCAGCTGGCAATATCTCCCCGTTTGTTTACCTGAAAAGCGCCCAGCACGGTAAGGTCGATATGGCCGCCGCGAATCATGGCAAAGCTGGTAGCCGAGTCAAAAAAGGCGGCACCTTTTGTGTAGGTTACGGTCTGTTTTCCGGCATTTATCAGGTCGGCGTCAACCTTCTCTCTGGTGGGAAAGGGACCAATACCGAGCAGACCATTTTCCGATTGCAACACCATTTCCACTCCTTCGGGAATGAAATTGGCTACCAATGTAGGAATACCAATTCCCAGATTGACGTAATAGCCATCTTTCAGCTCCTGAGCAATTCTTTTGGCAATACCGTTTTTATCTAAACTCATGTTGTATAATTTTATGGTTTCTTTAAAAATCTCAAATGACAAATCACAAAACTCAAATAAATCACAAATTAGAAATTACAAATATTCAGAAACTTAACGTTGTGAATTTTGAAGAATCGAATGATAGATTTTTTTAAACTGGGTAGCTTCATCTCTCAAACGTTCTCCTTCTTCCGTCTCGTCAAGTACGTTGGTACTCAATATTAATCTTAACCAATAAGCACTCTCTTTGGCTTCCTTTCTACAAATACGAACTCTCATCAAAAAATCCTTTTTCCCCAATGCTTCATTCGCTTCAATGTAATTGGCACCCACTGACCCCGAAGATCTTATCAGTTGCTTACCATCCTCCTCATTAGCCTTTGAATAGGGTAAAGTCTTGATAAAAACTCTCACATCTCTGGCAAAAAGAAAGGTTCTTTCTTCCAAATCATATTGAGGTTTTTTATTTGAAGGCCGATCCATGATACAATTACTATTAAGGCTTTATCTGGTTTGGAATTTCGAATTTATTTGTCATTTGAATTTTGTCATTTGATATTTGATCTTGCTAAATATCTTTTAAAATACGGGATATTTTTTGATTAATCCACTAAATTTGACATAGAGCCAGGTTTTTTTTTCAGATTGTTTCATTTTTTTTAATTTCCAAGTAATTCTTTATTTATTTTTGCACCCTTAAAAACAAATACGTAGCGGAGGAACTCGCTTTATAGTTGTAGTTTACAACCAATGGCTCCTACTTGAATAATGATTGTTGTTAATCTGTTTTAAGTATGAGCCATGTTATATTTATATAGTTTTATTGAAATAGTATATGTTATCCTCGCTGCACCGTTGATTACCGGTGTGCAGCGATCTTTGGAGGAGCGCATAGAATCTAAGCAGGGGCCTTCCATTTTACAGCCGTATTACGATCTCATCAAACTTTTTCACAAAGAGAGCATTGTACCACAGATATCATCGCCTGTTTTCAGGTTAGGACCTTATGTAATTGTTATGTTCTACGCCTTTCTGGCAATGATTCTGCCCATCATCACTGCTTTTCCTTTGCCTTTTGCACCAAGTGCGGACTTTATCGGTGGCGGGCTGTTTTTTGGCGCGGCAGCAGCCATCAAAAAGTTTTCGGCCATCGACAGCCGCAGCAATTACGCGCATCTTGGCACATCACGCTCGGCAAGTCTGGCGGTGTTTACAGAACCCATTATTGTGCTCATCTTCATTATGTTGGGGGTGATTTCCAACACCAATAACCCATTTGTTATCAACAACGTCCTCAGAAGTTCTCCACAATGGTATTTTTCACTTGTACATGGATTTGTGTTGGTGGCGTTTTTTATGGTGCTTATTATTGAAACGGGTCAGCTGCCCGTGGAGTCGCACTCCAATGGTGAGTTGGGTATGATAGACCAGGCGATGCCTTTTGAATATACCGGAACAGACCTCGCCATGTATAAGCTGGGGTCTTATATGAAGACTTTTATTTTGCTGAGCGTATTTCTCAATGTTTATCTTATTCCTTTTGGCGTACCCATGGAAAGCAGTGGATTTCTGAGTATTATCATTTACATGGGTATTCACCTGCTGAAACTGACGGGACTGATTGTAATATTTGCTCTTTTGAACACGACGATTTCTAAATTCCGGTTGTATAAAAATTTTGATTTTCTCGCCGTGGCTTTTGCACTGGCATTCCTTGCGAGCCTGGCCTATTATATAGTAAAATAGTAATTTATTATGAATCAGATATTTGAAGTATTAGGTTTTCTGCTTATTGTTTTCACTTTGCTCATGCAGTGGGAGATACATGTACAGAGAATAATCATTTTATTTGCTGCTTCTTCCTTCATTATAGCCCTCTTTTTGGTGTTGCTGGGGTTGAACCGTCCGCATGAAGAGAATATGCTGTTTGTCCTGGCAGGATTAACCATTGTTGTCCGCGGGATAACCATCCCGGTTGTTATGAACAAGGCATTACATCGCCTTTATAAAAAACCATGGCGGGTGCGGGAAGACAAACCTATGATGGGGGTAGGCGGATCAATTTTATTATCTCTTGTTCTGATTACCATCGGCTATTTTATTTATCAAAACAGCTTATACTCGGTTCTGAAGGTCAGGTCGGGTTCCGTACCTTTTGCGCTGTTTTTACAGGCTTCTCTGCTCATTATCTCACACAAGCACGCTTACATACAGATGATTGGATTTTTGGTTATGGAAAATGCTGTTGTTATGCTTTCCGGATGGGTTTTTGGCGGGTTGCCATTTATTGTTGAAGCGGGTGTGATACTGGACCTGTTGGGACTGGTTGTTGTATCCAGTCTCATAATACGTGTAAGAGAGAGTTCTATTCTCCGGGAAGGAGATACTTATGAATCAGAATTACGTGGATAGATAAACAAACAGGTTATGAGTCAACACATTATTTATATACTTCCAATATTTTTTAGCTTCATCGGAGCTGTAGTATGTATCTTGCCGGTACGCTTTGTGGATAGAACGATGTCTGTAACAGCTTCTGCTTTATCTTTGGCCTCGGCTGTATATCTACTTTTTCAACCCGACTACATTGAAGGCTATTTGTATATTGACGGGCTATCTAAATTATTAATACTGACCATTGCTTTGGTTTATATGAGTACGGTTTTGTATTCGTTATCCTATCTCAAACATATAGAGAATCTTTTATTCCAACACCGGCTGTATTATATTTTGTTAAATATTTTTGTGGCTACCATGTTTTTTTCGGTGAGCGTTGATAATCTGGGATTAATATGGGTAGGTGTTGAAGCGACTACGGTAAGCAGTGCTTTACTGATAGCTACGGAAAATAACCAGGTAACAGTGGAATCGGCCTGGCGCTATGTTATTATCGTTTCGACGGGACTGGTTATTTCACTTATTGCCATCACTTTTATTTACGGCTCGGCAGGTACACTCAGCCTGCATGAACTGTTGCTGCATCATCCGGATAACAGGGTATTTCTGATTGGAATTTTATTGGGAATTGTTGGTTTTGGTACCAAAGCGGGTATTTTCCCCATGCACACCTGGCTTCCGGATGTACATGGCAAAGCTCCCGCACCGGTCAGTGCAATTTTCTCAGCAGTTTTACTGCCGGTGGCTTTATACGCCATAGCAAGGCTTATACAGATATTTCCTGCGCACACGATAAAATTATTTGCTTTGGTACTGGGCGTCCTGACGGTGGCAGTGGCCGCATTGATGATGACCGTACAAAGTAATTACAAAAGAATGTTTGCTTATTCAAGCATGGAGAATATGGGTATGATACTGATTGGTTTTTCTTTGGGCGGGTATGGATTGCTGGGTGCAGTGGTTATTATTATTTCACACGGGCTGGCCAAATCTTCCGTATTTTTCCTTACAGGTGATGTATTGTCCATCTCGCATACCACGGATATGCAGAAAGTAAACGGCCTTATTCAACGGTTGCCGCGTGCTGCCTCCACCCTGTTTGTTGCGGCCATGGCTGTTACCGGAGCGCCTCCTTTCGCTATCTTCGTCGGGGAGCTGTTTATCTTCTCGGCACTTATTGCCCAATACGGATGGCTACTGGCATTGGTTGTCATACTGTTCCTTGCCATTGCTTTTATCGCTGTAAATTTCAAAACAGGTAAAATGATTTTTACCGGTAAGGAAAATATCAAAAGAGAACACTCGCGCACAGAGACCTGGGTTGCCATTGTTAATCTGGTATTGTCTTTCCTGGCGGTTCTGTTTATCCCTTATTTCGAAACGTTGTTAAAAAACCTTTTGTAACCATGAAAGTATTGATAGGCGTTATCGCAACCAATAAAAGTGAGCAGCTTTTTATCCTTGACAACGGACAACCAGTTCTGGTTCAGGCTAATGGTGACAACCTGGAAGAAAAGTTCGGAAACTATCCTATTCTGAAACAACATCCTTTGAAGATAAATGATGAACCGATGAAAGGCCCCGGTGTGTTCAGATTTCGTTATGGCCCGGTTACAGCAGGGGTAAGGGAAGCAGGTTGCTTTCATTTATATACTTACGGTGAAAAGATTTTGCGGGCTACGATTGATATCAGCTGGAAACAAAGAGAAATAGCAAAAGCAATGCAGGATAAGTCGCCCGAAACAGCACTGATGATGGCTGAAAGGGTTTGCAGTAACTTTGCCATATCTCATTCCGTGGCATTTGGCCGTGCTGTTGAAATGGCATTGGATGCAGTGCCATCTCTGCCAACCAAAAACTGGCGTACACTTTTGATAGAGTCGGAGCGGATTTATAATCATTTATACGTGATTTATAAGCTGGCTTCAGCTGCGGCACAAAAAGTACTCGCCGCGCATGTAAGTGCCCTTTTTGAAGAGGCGCTCCGGTTAAATGAAAACCTCACCGGATCCCGCTATTTAATGGGTATCAACAATATTGGAAGATTAAACCGTATGCCGACTGTAACAGATATTCAAAAGATTGCCCATGGTTACAGAGAATTAGCAAAGAAGTTTACGGAATTATACAAACACAGCCTGAAAAACTATAATTACTTAGACAGGTTGCATTCGGCGGGCACTTTAACCCCGGCTCAGGCTGATAAATTGGGCTTAACCGGTCCATCCCTGCGTGCTTGTGGGGTAATGGATGACCTGAACGATGCTACAGAACATCTAATTAGTCTTCCTGTGATTACCCAAAAAGAGGGGGATGCTTTGGCGAGAATGGAAGTGAGGGCGGAAGAGATCGTGAACTCTTGTCGGTACCTCGTTGATCATTTACGTGCAAGCGATTCGTGGAACGAGGCCGGGAAAAATGATACTGAATTTGCAAAGACTGGTGGGACAGGTTATGTCGTAGTCAATTCCCCCAGCGGTGCACTCGGATATTACGTGGAGGTTAAAGAAAGTAAAATGCAGCGTGTGGAAATTTTTACGCCCTCCTATCCGGGTATGCATGCTGTTTCGCATGCGCTTGAAGGATTAATTTTTACGGATTTTCCTTTTGTATTTGAGTCTTTTGGTGTTCACTTTGCTGATGCAGCAAGCTAAAAATGAAGTCATTATTCACAACAACAAACCATAACTAAGCAAAATTTGATAATATGAGTCAATGGTGGCCTTTATACGGACTGAAAAAAAAGCTGACAGAACGAAAAGAATACACTTCTTCTGTAAAATTACGCCTTAATACAACGGGTGTATTTAAGCGTTCCTTATTTGTATATATCATAGATGTGGGCAGCAGCAATGCGTTGAATTTTGAGATAAGCGCTCTGGAAGCGCCACAGTACAATATTCATCGCTTTGGGATTTTTCTGACAGATTCCCCGCGTCATGCTGATGTGTTGTTGATTCTGGGGCATCCGGTCAAAAAGATGATTGATCCCCTGAGAGAAACCATTTTACAACTTCCGAAGCCATTTTACACAATAACCATAGATGACAATCCCCATCAACCGGATTCCGTTGATTATCCGGAATTGCCTAATCATATTGCAGCGCTGACAGGAGTTCCCTCTCCATCACAAATATTGGGGTTACTATTGGATATAGCCAAAACAAAAAGAAAAGAGTCATGAAATTCTTATTTATTGCCGCCATATTATTATTCGTTTCGGGCGCTGTCCTATCCTCAAAAACCCGGCTGAGTTATCTCTTCAGTTTCCTCGGTTCGGTGAGTGCTTTTCTGACAGGCTGCTTTGCATTGACCCAAACACAGGTGCTCTGGAGCTTCCCTTTGTTGCAGCATGTTGAGCTTTCCTTGTATATAGATCACCTTTCCGCCATTTTTATCATCATTGCCGCCATATCCTGGATGGCGCTGGCATTGTATTCCATCGATTATTCAAAGCTCTATCCAAAAAAAAGACTTCCACTGGGGTTTAACCTTTCTCTGCTGGGAATGCTGCTGATTTTGACAGCTCACGACGGAATAACCCTGCTCATGGGCTGGGAAATTATGACCATTTTTGCCTTTTTGATGATGCAGGGAACGGGAAAATCCTTTGAACACTCGTACCGTTTTCTTGCTTTTGGTGAATTGTCAACCATCAGTCTGTTGATTGGCTTTGCGGCATTGTATTCTACTGTCGGCAGCCTTTCGTTCGATGCGCTGCACAACGGTAGTTTCTTTGTGCTGGTACTCCTTTCGCTGGGCTTTATCATCAAAATGGATATCGTTCCTTTTCATGGATGGATGCGGGGCATATACGGAGAAATTCCTGATAATACAGCCGCATTGCTCAGTGCTCCCGTAACGTTAATGGGAGTATATGGTCTCGAAAGGATTATTCCTCTGTTACCCAACAATCAGTTGTGGGATATTATCATTATTCTACTTGGCGCTTTTTCTGCATTCTGGGGTGGCTTGCAAGCTGCCGCAGTAGATAAAATAAGATTACTCCCGGCTTATTCCACTATCGAAAACAATGGAATTATACTAACAGCCATTGGCTTTTATGCCCTGGCCGAAGGTTCCGGTATTCAAGGTTTACATTATCTCGCTACTTTTGCTATGGCTGCGTCCATAATCCTTGTTATATCCCATACATTTTCAAAAACATTATTGTTTATGTCCATTGGCCATGCCAAAGAAGCTTACAATGTCCACACCATTGATCAGGCAAGAGGCGTGTGGAGCGGCGTTGGCCGGATTCCTGCCATTGGTATCGTTATTTCGGCACTCTCTTTTAGTGCTTTTCCCCCGTTGATTGGCTATGCCGGTGAATGGATGATACTGGAAACGCTGTTCCAGTCGTACCGTTTTCCGAGTGTTGCCCTTGCCTTCTCTTCTGCGTTGGCCGGGATATTGATAGCACTGGCCATCGGGCTTATTAGTTTTGCCATGATAAAGCTGATTGGTTATACCGCACTGGGATACGACCACGGCCGCAAGAGCCGGCCCATTCCCAACCGGCTGATGCACATAGCAGAAATCAGCCTTGAATCTCTTATCGTTTTGGGCGGAATCGGGTTGCCACTGATTATTATGTTTATAGGTTTTCCTCAGCTGTTAACCGGGCTTTTGGCAATTCCCGCTCCGTTGGTGCTGGCTTCGGGGATTCCTGCTTTTGGAGTAATATCTCCTACTTTTATCGGGATTATTATGATTGTATTACTCATTATTCCGGTATTGCTTTTTATGAAAAACAAGAAAAAGGTTCGTAAGGTAGAGTCGTGGAATGGTGGTATTAAACTGGAAGATGCCGAATTTTTCACAGCCCCTGCTTACTCGCAAATACTGGAACACATCCTGCGCGGATTTTATCGCACACGTGAAAAAAAGTCAAAAACCCGTAGCAGCATCAGTGTGGAAGATATATTGATATGGCCATCGGAAGCCATTACCCGCATGGTTCGGAAAACGGGAGAAAGACTATCATGGATACTGATGAATGGCAAAATTAGCGCCTATGTTGCTTACATTCTTGTTTTATTCATAACAGTTTTTATCATTGGGATGCTGGTGAGATAATTTTAAACAAAGATTGTTAAGCAAAAGCAGGCTTCAATCATATAAAAATCCAAAAGGTTTTCAATTATCCCTGCATATTGACTAAAAAAAGTTTTATTTGCAGGGGTCTTGTACTATTCTGTGATGTCAAATACGCTTCAAGCCCGGAGGCTTGAAGCGGGTGTGTGTAACCGGCATATTTTATATTTTTACCAAAACTTTTCTATGATCCGGATTTCTTATAAAAAACATGTGTTGCAGTTTAAAAGACCATCGGGAACCTCACGCGGGGTGCTGTCCCGGAAAACATCCTTTTATCTGATAGCCAGGGATACGGAAAATCCCGGTATTACCGGAATTGGAGAATGTAGCACCATCAAAGGGCTGAGTCCCGACCCGTGGGATACTTATGAAAAGATGCTGGAGGCGGTGTGCCATGGTCCTGAGCCACCGGAGTATTGGTTGCAGGCGGGACTGGACGATTTTCCTTCCATCCGGTTCGGACTGGAAACGGCGCTGCTCGACTGGCAAAAGGGTGGTCAGCGATTGCTTTTTCCTTCGGCTTTTACCACAGGAAAAGAGGGAATTCCCATCAACGGCTTAATCTGGATGGGCGATTTCGGTTTTATGAAAAAGCAAATCCGGGAGAAAATCGAAGCGGGTTTCGGTTGTATTAAGCTGAAAATCGGCGCCATCGATTTTGAAAAAGAGCTGGAACTGCTACGGATGATTCGCCGTGAGTTCAATGAAAATACGCTGGAACTCCGCGTGGATGCCAACGGCGTTTTTGCACCGGAAAAGGCACTGGAAAAGCTCAAACGGTTGTCAGAATTTCATATTCATTCCATTGAGCAGCCTATCCGGCAGGGACAATGGGAAGCTATGACAAAGTTGTGCGAACAGTCGCCCGTGCCCATTGCGCTGGACGAAGAGCTGATTGGGCTGAAAACTAACGATGACATTCAAAAAATGATAGAAACCATTCATCCGCAATACCTTGTTATCAAACCATCGTTGCTGGGAGGCTTTAGCCGGAGCCGGGGAGCTCTCTATGCTGCTGAACAGGCTGAAGTCGGTTGGTGGGTAACTTCGGCATTGGAAGGAAACATCGGCCTGAACGCCATTGCCCAATGGACTTTTCTGCTGGAAAATCCTATGCCGCAGGGACTGGGTACCGGACAACTTTTCACTAATAACATCCCATCGCCTTTGTATATCGACAAGGCACAACTGTTTTTCAACGAGGAAAACGAGTGGGATTTAAATTCGCTCAAATTTTAAAGGATGTCATGAAAAAGCAACAAACAAATAGCCCTTTAAGTAACCAACCCCTACACCCCTTCGAGAAGGGGAATAATAGGAATTTGTTTGTTGCTTTTTCATGTGTTAAACATTTATATTTTGGATAGAGAGAAGAAAATATTACGCCTCAATATGCAGGCTTTTGATGCGGAATGGCATCTGAAATACGCTTATCTCCACCTGAAAGAGAATTTTTCGCCAGTGCCGTGGAAAGAGGAGCTGATGTACTTTATCATCGACTGGCTGTCAGAGGCGGAAACGATTGCTGCCCAGACTTCGGGAAGTACGGGAACACCGAAAAAGATTTTGCTATCTAAGAAAAATATGGAAGCCAGTGCCCGCATGACACTGGATTTTTTCGGGCTGGAAGCCGGCGATAAAGTACTTCTCTGTCTGCCCATGCGCTACGTTGCTGCCAAAATGATGATGGTACGGGCTTTTACGGGTAAGCTGGACTTATATTGCATTGAGCCCAAACTTTATCCATTCAGCCATTATACTCCGGCGTTGGACTTTGCTGCTATGACACCCGTGCAGGTGGATAAACTGTTGGAAACGGAAGAAGGCATTTCCTATCTGAACCGGATAAAAAG
>ENA-ORDP01000785-ORDP01000785.1-marine-sediment-metagenome-genome-assembly--contig:-NODE-785-length-19156-cov-5.594262_pt1 | contig 19156 bp, 16 predicted proteins | sample MGYA00248627_ERZ508539 | MGnify/ENA primary metagenome ERZ508539 (study PRJEB26208, sample SAMN05571518) | marine sediment metagenome | biome: deep sea; feature: Hydrothermal vent; material... | reverse complement strand
GGGGCGCCGGCGTAGCCGGCGCCCCGACAGCAACACCATTGCCATCACCATCTGTATCTTTTTTAAAAACAGCACGCATTGCAACTTGTATCATCTCTTCTTTTGAAAGTTTCTTAATGGGAACATCATGGTGCGTGCAATATGGTTGCCCGGCACGCGCGTACAGCACGCGCAGATAATCATAAATTTCCGTAATAGTGGCGACCGTTGAGCGTGGGTTATTTGAACGACTTTTTTGGTCAATGGAAATTGCCGGAGAAAGTCCCGTTATTTCTTCCACATCCGGCTTTGCCATTTGCTTCAAAAATTGTCGCGCGTACGCTGACAATGATTCAATATATCTGCGCTGACCTTCCGCAAAGATAGTATCAAACGCCAGTGATGATTTTCCGGACCCTGAAATCCCGGTAATGACCGTCATCGCTCCGCGCGGAAGTTTTACAGATATGTTTTTAAGATTGTGTGTGCGTGCACCGACGATGGCAAGCCACTCGCTACCATGCCTGTGTATGTTTATATTATTTTTCTTCTGCATATATACAAAATATCCGACGCTTTGGGCGTGGGTACACTGTCACTTTATCACATTTCGCACCGCGTGCTACTCCTCAAGTGTTTGCTTTATTTTTGCAACAATTTCATCAACGGACACATTCGCTTTAACAAGATAATCATTGGCACCCAGAGATTTCGCACGGTCAATATCTTTTTGTTGACCAAGGTTTGATATAACAATAATCGGTACGTCTTTCATGGCATCAGTGCGACTGCGCGCCTTTTCCAAGAAAGTAAATCCATCCATGTCCGGCATCATAAGGTCAAGCAAAATGAGCGACGGCTGATTTTCTTCCATAAGAGAAAGCCCCTCAGCGCCATTGCTTGCATATACCATATGGTATTGGTTGACAAAAGTATGCCCAAGTAAATTTTTTAGGATTGGATCATCTTCAACAACCAAGATAATGGCATCAGAAGTCATGGATAAGAGTATACCATATAATAATCACTAACCCACCACTGGCAAGGAAAGAGTAAACGTGGTGCCTACACCATTTTCATTTCCGGCAAAATTAAGATCACCACCATGGTCCGTGGCAATGGTGCGTGCAATATAAAGCCCAAGACCATTGCCCGCATTCTCCTTTGCGATAGCGTTTCCTGCACGATAAAATCGTTCAAAAATACTTGATTTATCACCTGCAGAAATACCGATACCCGAATCACTTATATGTGTCAATACCATATGTTTACTGATAATTTCAGACCATACGGAAACATACCCACCCGGGGGAGTATAGCGAATGGCATTCTCAATCACGTTATTTAATATCCATTGTATGCGTTCTTTATCAGCACGAACTGGCATGAGTGTCTTAGCTGATGGCTTGTACTCCAATGTAATATTACGTTTATGTGCAAGGTGCTGGAAATCTTGTGTTGTTTTTTGTGATAATTCATCCATATCAACCGGTGCGAATGTATATCTATATTTACCTGATTCAATGCTTGAAATATCTAGAAGCGTGCTCACAATAGACACCAGCGCGTGACTTTTTTCCTCCGCATCCTTCACGAGTGTTTTTTCTTCTGCGGTGAGACTGGCGTCTTGTTCCAATGCCTCAAGCGCCCAACGAATTCCGGTAAGTGGGGTACGCAATTGGTGCGCGGCAGTTGAGATGAAATCAGATTTAACTCGCGCATTTTCAACGGTGCGTTTATGCGCTCCTTCAACACGCTCTGAGAGATTTATAAATGTTAATACCAGTGTGCGTATTTCGCGCGGAGTCAATAATGTTAAAAGGATTGGTTTTCGTTCATTTTTTTGCGCAAATATATCCATCGCAGTGGTAAGGTTGTGAATTGGGCGAGCAATGGAGCGAACCACAACCGAAAACAAAAGTGCTGTTATTAACAAAAATACCGTTATAAACATAAATACCTGCATATAGGCATACATATTTACTCCTGAGAAGTTTGACAATATAAAATTTCCATAGAGCCATACGGAACCGTAGGCAAGAATTGCCAAAAATATAAACATACCGACGAACAATTTTCTGAAAGTCATATATATATAGTATCAGATTAGCGCTCTACCCATATTCCGCACTGTGCACAAGTCTCCCGATTTTGAAAGTTTAACTTTCAAAATCGGGGGACTTGTGCACGTTTCGGTTTTTCAGATTGTTTTTCAAGTGCGCGAATTTCGTCTCGAATAATCGCCGCGGTCTCAAAATCAAGCTCGGAAACTGCGCTGTTCATTTGCGCGCGTTTCTTTTTAAGAAACGCGCGCGGAGCTTTCCTAAAATCCTCTCGCTCAATGGAAATAATATTTTCAACGGTTTTCTCGTGGCCGGTTCGTAACGATTCAGCAATGTCGTGGATTTCTTTGCGAATTGTTTTTGGAGTAATGTGATGCTTTTTATTATAGTCCATCTGCAACGCTCGTCTGCGATTGGTTTCATCACACGCACGCTTCATTGATCCTGTCATTATGTCCGCGTATAAAATCACCCTCCCAAGCACATTGCGTGACGCACGTCCGATTGTTTGTATCAAAGATGTTTCGCTTCTTAAAAATCCCTCCTTGTCCGCATCAAGAATTCCGATAAGCTCCACTTCCGGCAAATCAAGCCCCTCACGAAGAAGGTTTACACCGACCAGCACATCATACACACCCCTGCGAAACTCAGTGAGCAATGTAATTCGGTCTATGGTTTTTACATCACTATGTAAATAGGTTGCTTTCATGCCTTTCTTTTTAAGAAAATTCGTTAAGTCTTCCGCCATTACTTTTGTAAGCGTAGTGGCGAGAACTCTTCCGCCACCTTTAATAACCACCCCTGCCTCGCTTATAAAATCTGCAATCTGTCCTTTATATTTTTCACTTCCTGTCACTTTATGAATAAAAATCGTCGGGTCAACCAGTCCGGTTGGGCGAATAATTTGCTCCACCACTTTTCCAGATGAAAGGTCGCAGTGTTCTTTCTCATAAACCCCCGGCGTAGCGCTTGTATATATGAAATTGCCGGTTCGCTCTTCAAATTCTTCAAAAGTAAGTGGGCGGTTGTCGCGAGCAGAAGGCAGACGAAACCCGTACTCAATGAGTGTTTCTTTTCTGGAACGGTCTGCCGCATACATACCGCCAATTTGTGGCACTGTCACATGCGACTCATCAATAATAGTTAGAAAATCCGGTTCTCCGGAAGATGTTTTTGGAAAATAAGAAAGAAGTGTGGAGGGTGGCTCGCCGGCACAACGCCCATCAAAATGACGCGAATAGTTTTCAATACCATTGGTATATCCAATTTCACGAATGAGTGACAAATCATGCAGTGTACGTCTGCGCAGGCGTTCCACCTCAAGCTGTTTTCCTTCTCGCTTTAATTGCGCCAAGCGTGTATCTAATTCTTCTTTGATTGAAGAAAGCGCGCGAACGCGCTCGCTTTTTGAAGTAACAAAGTGTTTCGCCGGAAATATAAATAATGTATCGTGTGTTGAAAGATGTGCACGTGAAATTGGATTAAGTGCATCTATTGAAGCGATACGTGCATCATCAGTAAAAGAAATACGATAAAGTGTTTTTTCATTCACCGGCATTATTTCCACATGATTGCCAATGGCACGGAACAATCCGGGAGATAAATCGGCATTGGTACGTTCAAAATATATGCTCACCAAGCGTCGCACCAAATCAGCTCTTGAAAGTGATTCGCCTACGGTGAGTTTTGTGTGCGCTTTTTTATATTCCTCCGGCGAGCCAAGCCCATATATGGCGGAAACTGAAGCAACGATAATAACATCTTTGCGAGTTAAAAGTGCTTGTGTTGCTGCGTGGCGCAATCGGTCAATCTCCGCGTTTATCATCGCCTCTTTTTCAATATACGTGTCGGAATGAGCTATGTATGCTTCCGGCTGATAATAGTCGTAATAAGAAACGAAATAATGCACGGCATTCTCAGGGAAAAAATCTTGATACTCTTGCGCGAGTTGTGCCACTAAAGTTTTATTATGAGCAAGGACAAGTGTCGGCTTTCCATACTTGGCGATGACATTCGCCATCGTGTAGGTTTTTCCGGAACCAGTCACCCCAAGAAGTGTTTGATAGTGTGCGTTCTTTTTAAGCCCGTTCAAAAGAGCTTTTATCGCTTGCGGTTGGTCGCCCGCAGGAGGAAATGGTGCGTGTAGTTTAAATTTTTCCATAAAATGTGAGTGTATCATCATCATACAGGATAATCATCTTGATGATGCTATATGAGGGGTTTCGTAAACCCCTCATATTAAGTTACGTTCGGATATTCAAAGAATAAGATGTGAGCGAGCAGGTATATGTTAAAACATCTCACAACTCCGCCAGAAAACAGTGTTGGTACGAAAAAATAGTATGTTTTATAAGTATAATAAAAAAATACCCCCTGTCGTTAGTAGACATGGGGGCGAAGTAAAGTCATCGAAACATCGTTGATATTCTTGATATTGTCGCAACAACAATCATCACCACCAATATCAAACAACCAAATATCAACAACAACTGAAATACCAAAAAAAGGACACTCATGTTTTGCTCCAATGGGCAAAATTACCCTTAAAACCCGTAATATATACTATCAGAAATGAGGGGTTTACGAAACCCCTCAATGACGAAACCCCTCAATGAGGGGTTTCGTAAACCCCTCATCACAGAGGTGCTGGTGAGGATCTAGCTGTAATAATAATCATGAACGAAATCCGCGCGATACTTATCAAAACTTCCTGAAAATATTGCCTTACGCGCGCCGTCCACAAGTGAGATGATAAACCCAAGGTTATGTAGTGAAGCTATTGACGCACCAAGCATTTCACCTGCGCGCAAAAGATGTGCTACATACGCACGAGTAAAACCCTCGGTACCGGGCACAATCATTTCCGGGTCAAGCGCGGTAAAATCATTTTTGTACCGATTGTTTGTAAGATGAATAAGTCCGTGACGCGTATATATCGTTCCGTGTCTTCCTTGCCGCGTCGCTGCGACACAGTCAAATAAATCCATTCCATTTTCAATACCAAGCAATATATCCCCAGGCTCGCCAATACCAAGAAAATGGCGCGGTTTTTCTTGCGGTAGCTCTTCAACCGCCGCTTGCAACGTGCCATGCATATCTTCTTTCCCAAACGAACCGCCTATGCCAAACCCATCAAAACCCATTGATGCTATTTCCTTCGCACTCTCTTTACGTAAATCCTCAAAACGCCCACCTTGAACGATGCCAAAAATTGCCTGCGTTTTTCTTGCGGATAAATTGCGTCGATGTGTGGCAAGTGAGCGCATTGCCCACCTGTGCGTGCGTTCCATTGCACTACGCTGGTATTCGTACCCATCGGTTGGCGCCGTACATTCATCAAATGCAAAAAATATATCCGCCCCAAGAGCATGCTGAATCTCAACTGAACGCTCCGGAGTAAAGCGGTGCAACGCTCCATCCAAATGCGATGTAAATGTTACTCCTTCTTCATCAATAATCGCCAGCTGTCCATGCTGGCTTGCGACGCTTTCATCATACACAGAAACCGCTTGTTTATTTGACATTTCAAGTCCATGTGATATTTTTGTGATGTTTTTTCCAAATGCCGCTCCAAGTGAAAATACTTGAAACCCGCCAGAGTCGGTTATGGTTGGCCCGTTCCAGTTCATAAATGCACCAACACCACCTCCCTCACGAACTATCTCATATCCGGGACGTAAATATAAATGATATGTATTTGCAAGAAGCACTTGCGCGCCAATAGCCAACATTGCCTGTGGAGATACGCCCTTAACACTCGCTTGCGTCGCTACCGGCACAAAGCCGGGTGTTTGTATTGTACCGTGCGGTGTTTTTAAAATTCCTGCGCGCGCGCCGAAGGCGCGCGCTTCAATAGAAAAGAAATTGTCCATAAAGAAAGAGTACCTGGAAAATTAGTATATTGCCTTATTTATTTTCCAATAACTCTGAAAGTTAAGATACTGTGTTGCTTGTTGTGCGATGATTATTTTTTAGGAGCGACAACATTCAAAAGCTTCACTTCAAAAATGAGTGATGCATTTGCCGGAATGGGACCGAAAGCGCGATTGCCATATCCAAGTGCCGGCGGAATAGCCAAGAGGCGTGTTCCCCCAACCTTCATACCCACAAGCCCTTCATCCCAGCCCTTAATAACCCGTCCGGCACCAAGCACGAATGAGAATGGTTTGTCACCATGCGCTGCGGAAGAGTCAAAAACTTTTCCATCGGTTAATTTCCCGATATATTGAACAGAAACGGTATCACCGTCTTTTGCAACCGCACCGGAACCCACAACGGTATCAGTGAATGAAAGTTTTTTAATCACCGGGAGAGTTTCTGAAGTAACGGATGACTTTTTCACTACAGGTGATTTTCTCACAATTGTCTTTGCTGTCGGTACTGAAGTTGTTTCTGTCCGCGCTGAAGATGGCGGGGCGGAAGAAAAAAGTGAAAAGATATTTATACCGAAGAAAAATGAAATGATAACGACAATAAGTGCAATCGCGACTGCGATACTAGTGGCAATAGAAGTATTATTCATAGTATTGATTTAAAAAAATTAAAATATATAACGTTAGTGTACCTCATGTTCGCTCAATGTGGAAATTTCTTGTGTGAAATCCTCAAGCGCTTCTTTTGTTGCCCCATCAACATCCTGCACATGTTTTTGTATGAATGACATCAGCTTTTTCTCGGAAATGTCTTGGTCTAACAGCGAATAAAATTCAGTACGCACGGACGATGACATATGCAATATAAAGCGCATCATGAGATCCTCAAACAGTATAGCAGAAAACCTATCAAGAAGTTGTTCTTGTTGCTGGGGGGTGTACTCTTCCATGTGTGAAGTGGAAACAACCATGTCAATAAGTGAGCTGTACGATGAGTGTGTGTTCATGTTGAATATAATTAAAGATTTACACGTGTAGTAAATTGTGAAGGCGAAATAAATGTGCCCGTACGCAAAGAAGTACCCATTCGCTCAGCAATAGACGAACCGGTGGAGGACATATCTACCACGGAAGTATTGTGCGCACCCTCAAGCAAAATATGTGCGCCGTGATGGCTGCCAAGATATTCATACGCTATCATTGAGCGTGCATCAAAGCTCCCGCCAAAACAAACAATTTTCCCCTGCGCAGTCTCATATAAATAAGTCTGATGCGTTGGAATATTCAGGTTATGCATACCGATAAGATGTTCTGCATGTGAAGCGTGCGCGGCAATACTTTCTTGTGCGTGCGTGAGGAACTGCGCTACTGTTTCATTGTTGGAAGGTCCAACACCGGACTTTGAAACGACAGCGACAATTTGCTCATGCACTTTTGAAAGCGATGGGATATTTTTCCCATACAATATCTCAGATATGGGATGACTTACGTATTTCCCAAGCTCACTATGCAATTGGGCAATGACGTTTGAACCCGACATGTTTTCCATGTATAGTCCGGCACCTTGCGGAATGTGTGCGTGAGGTGAGGTTACTCCATGCTCTGCCGCGATTGCTCCGTGCGATGCTACAACATTTTCGCCATGCGGAGCAATGTGCGCCGTAAGCGGAAAGGCAACTGTCGTATCCGGTCCTGTTTGGTATGGTTTGAATGTTTGCGACGGTACGCCGGAGCCCACACCGCCACCTTCGGCGGCGGTGTGGGCTCCGGCTGCAAGCCCATGCACCGGAGCGCTATCGGCAACCGCCCCATGTGCAACTGAAGAATGCTTTGCCAACGCACCGACTGTTTCAGTTGCCCCATGTGATGCGGATGTGGCGGGCAATGCATCAAACGCATTATGCGGGGCGTGAGAAAAACCCGCCTTGTACACATCTGTCAAAAGCTTTTCAGTACCATATGACACCGCTGAATTTGCGCTATGTATCTCTTCTGCCAACGATGTAGACATGCCGCGTGTCGCCGATTGCAATCGGAAAACACCACTTCCAACCGCATCAACTGATGGCAATGCACTGAGCATGTCCGCGGTTCCAATTGAAACACCCGCACCTAAAATAACCGCGGTGAACATTTCGCGCCAGCTACGGCTTTTTTCAAGAGACTTCTGTGAGCCCTTCTCATATGCAACATCTAATTCTCTCATAGAGGTAGCCGAGACTGTGTCAATATTTTCGCGCGCATTTGCAAGACGTTGCGCGCGATCGGCACCTTTGGTGTGCATGAAATGTTTTCCCCTGTTCTTTGCGCCGTACGTACCCGCGGAAATTCCAACTATTGAACGAATGATATAACTACCAACAGAAGCAACAAGACCGGTGGCAACACCAATACCGGCGAAAGTGAGAATACGCAACCCACGTGCAATTCTCCGCGCAGTCTTTTGTTTCTTAATCTTTTTCACTTCCGGCAAATAATCAAATGGTCTTCGTGTTATAAATCGCGCTATTTTTGCTTCCATGCGACTGTTTGCGCGCACATACCATCCTAGAACTTTTTTGAATGGATTACGCTCACGCTCCGGCAATATCTCCATCCTTTTGCGATGTGCGCGGTCAACAGTATCGCGCGTAAGCACCATGCTGCTATATCTGCGCTCCACTTCTTCTTTTTGCGCTTTCGTGTAAGCAACTTTTTTAGTAACGGTTTTCCCGGATTCATCTTGCATGGTAAACGCCATACCACGCCTGTTCTCGTTCAAACGCGACGACACGGATTCGTTTACTTTGTTTGAAAAATCGGCACGAGCTTGATCATATGCGTTGCGCAATTCTTCCGCGCGACCTTTGTGCAATCCTGTTGAACGCCCCTTGCCACCAAGTCGTACCGCGCGCAAATATGCAGACTCGGCAACCAGCATTTTCGCTCTCATATCAGAGACATCTTCACGCATACGAATTCTTTCCGGAGATTCCACTTTTGCATGAGACCTCCTGCTTACATACGATTCTTTTTCATTGGTGCGCGCCGATGATCTTTCTTCACGAGTATGAATAATAATTTTCTCATGCGTATTTGTATTTTTTTCTTTTTGTGGCGATTTTTCGCGCATATATTTAGTATACTATATAGTAACACCACTACACACGTTTATTATTAAAAAGTACCCGGCGCAAGTGCCGACACTTGCAATCACGAGAGGTATCGTATTCTTATTTCTTCCTCAATAGTCGCCCGGTCACGCCCATAGGTCAGATACGAAAGCTCTCTTAAATCATCCACTTGCGCGAGATTGCGTTGTGGAGGATTAAGCGCATGGATATTAAAAGGTTTTTGCGGAACACCATGAGCGAGAATTTTTACATAGGCATTGAAATTTTCAATATTGACGAAATCCGATGCTGAAAAAGTCGGGGCAAATTGTTTCGCGAAAAATTCGCCGTCTTTTTCTCCAACACGAAACACAACCATATTACCAACGTTGCCAAATACTGCATCGCGGGTCTTTTCATTCACCTGATCAAGGAATTGGTGAGCTATGTTAAGCGAGAGCTTATATTTACGCGCCTCGGAAAGAATTGCGGGAATTGAATCTGTGGTTATATTTTGGAACTCATCAATGTAGAAATAAAACGGGGGTAAATCAACTCCGAGCGAATCGGCGCGAGAAAGCGCCGCCATGAATATCTTTCCAACTAAAATAAGACCAAGCAGGTTTGCATTGCGCTCTCCAAGCCTCCCCTTGGAAAGGTTTACCAACAAAATCTTTTTATTATCTATGATATCTCTAAAATCAAAAGAGGAGTTTTGTTGCCCGATAATCGGGCGCATAAAATCATTGGAAGTGAAGTCATCAAGCTTGCTGGTGATATAAGGAACAATATTTTCAAGAGACGCTTCCCCGCCGGCTTTTGTGGCTATGCCGGTCCAAAATTGATTCACTACAGGATTATGACTATGAGAAAGTTTCATATTACGAAATGATTCATCAGAAAGAACTCTCCCTATATCAAGCATGGTTGAACCGGACTCAGGGTCTTCCATAATAAGCATAGTGGAGTTACGGAAATACTGCTCAAATGCGGGACCCATACTTTCAGGAACATCACCATACAAGCTACGGAATATCATGAACAATTCATTCACGATAAATGTTTTTTGTTCCGGACGTTGCGGGTCATACTCAAGCATGTTAAGTCCGAACGGTCTGTCAAGATACGCAGGGTCAAAATAAATAACATCTTCATAACGCTCTGGTGGCACCGCCGCCAAAACATCAACAATGTCATTCCCGTGCGGATCTATAAAGCATACCCCCCTTCCCTCACGCATATCCTGCTCAATAAGTGTCTTCAAGAAACTGGTTTTACCGGTACCGGTCTGACCGATAACATAGAGATGTCGCAAACGGTCTTCCTCATCAATAAATATCGGTACTCCTTGTCCGCGTACTATATTTGTACCGATTTGTATTCCTGACTTCGGTAAATCAACCGGCGCCGGTGCTGTCGCAAATCTTGATTGTTTAAGGTGTGGAGAAGAAGTGATACCGGTGGAGGGGAAATGATACATGGTTGAAAGCTCGCGAAGTGAAAGTGGCATAAGATGGTCGCCGGGCAAACGAAACGAATACGCATCAGCAACAGAATTCGTTTTCTTTTCTTTTACACGGGCAAACTCCAAATGATTTCCAAGTGTATTATCAAACTGATTGAATGCCGACTCAATATCCGAGAGAACTTGCTCCGCGCGACCGGCATCAGGTGAAGAAACCAAAAGTCGCATAGATACACCGGCAATTGGTGTGGATATCTTCTTTTCCAGCTGTTCTATGTCATTTTTATTTATCTCTGCTTGTCGTTTTTCCTCTTCACGAATTCTACTCTCATCTTCCTTTGATTTACTACCGGTAAAGAAAAAATCTTTGAACTCTTTGCCTACCTCGCCAAGTGTGGTACTGGGTATGTTAAATGCTTTCCCGCGCTTCATACCCTTGCGTAGAGCTTGTAACACTTTGCGAAAGTGTGCCACGTATCGCTCGCCCTGTGGCGAAAATATTATTTGCAACGCCGCACCTTCTTCATTGTCTTGGATTTTTGCAAATGCATTCAAAACGGTATTAAGCGGGTCATAGTCAAACTCCGTGTAATCTTTAAGTGGCAACATTGGCACATCGGTAAGCCGCGCCTCTGAAATAAGTGTCGTGCCGTTTTCAACAAAAATATTATAATCATTTGGCTGAAGGGTGAGAAGCGCCAACGGGAATACGGCGAGTAATTGTTTTTCAAACATATCACGCTTTCCGTTTGGTACCGCAACATAAAAAGAAAGCAGGGATCCCTCAAGAGATACCGCCATTTCAAGCACTATGTATGGTGGTTCCTGCGGAGTCGCCGCTGAAACCGAAAGTAATCCCGAATAAAACTGTTCCATAACGGACACCATTTCTTTGAGTGGTTTCTCTCGGGCATTTTCTTGCGTACTTTTGAATTCCGGTAACTGCACTTCATACAGTGCCATATGCAAAGCTTTGAATTCCGGCGCTTTTTCAGAAAGCCCTCCCGGCAAAAATCCCGCCGCAATATAACGAACAAGGAACCTATGAAAATCATCCGTTATGTGCGGATTGTTGAGTTTTTCCAACACAGTGAAAGCATTTTTGATACCATGCTCATCCATAATGCGACGCAACTCCAGCATCGTGTCATCGTTGCTATCCGGATTAAGTCCCAGCGCCTTATTGTTCGCCTCATCTTCCGTTATACGATAATTTTCCTCAAGGGTACTTTCCGGTGGCGTGGCGCGATGAGCAGTAAGCGCAACGTCAGCTGCGCGCTCAAAGCGCGAGAGTGGCGCCTCTTGCGAGGCGCCACTCTCAACCGCCCTGGAAGCCAGCTCTTTTTCTTTTTGCTGAACCTGCTCGCGCAAATACGCGAGCTCTTCTTCAGGTGTACGCAGTGGTGTTCCTTCCATTACCTGTTTAAGTATACCGCATACCTATCACTATATTAAAAGAGGCAACTGTAAAGTGTTAATAAATGTCCTACACGGCGGGAGTTCCGGCGCCATCGCCGGAACTCCCGCCCGTATTAACACCGTCAACATCAATTGAGATATCTTGGTCATCTTTTTTCTTTGGCGTAATACCGTTTGCGATAAGAAGTTTTTCAAACTCATCTCGCTCAAGTGTTTCCACGGTGATAAGTCTTTTCGTAATTGCCTCAAGAGCGCCACGATGTTCCTCAAGAACCTTTTTGGCACGATCAGTTTCTTGCGCGATGATACGCGCGACTTCTTCGTCAATTTTTGCGCCAACCGTTTGCGAGTATTGTATTTCTACTTGATGCACATGCTCTATGACAAACGCAATTGGTCCAAGTTTTTCGCTCATGCCATATTGCTCAACCATATCACGAGCAATCTTCGTTGCCACCGCGAGGTCATTGTGTGGACCGGTTGTTACATCGCCAAATACCATCATCTCAGCCACATACCCCCCAAGCGTTGAGGAAATATCATCAAGGAATTCTTTCTTGGATTGCATCTTTTTATCTTCAAAAGGAAGTTTGAGAGTATATCCGGCTGCGCGCCCACGACTAATTATTGAAATTTTATGCACCGGGTCGGCGTATGGCAACACGGAAGAAACCAGCGCATGCCCCGCCTCATGATATGCCGTTATCTTTTTTTCTTTTACGGAAAGAATATGGCTTTTGCGTTCCGGACCAAGCATCACCTTTTCAATGGAACGCACAAGGTCATACTGCGTGACCTCTTTACGATTTTCGCGTGCCGCAAGAATAGCACCCTCATTCATAATTGAATGTAACTCAGCACCGGAAAATCCCGGCGTGCGCTCTGCAACAATGGCGAGATTTACATCAGGACCAAGTGGCTTTTTGCGTGCGTGAATGAGAAGTATTTCCTCACGGTCTTTTCTGTCTGGAAGATCAATCATTACTCTCCTGTCAAATCTTCCGGGGCGCAACAGTGCGGGGTCTAACACATCCGGGCGGTTACTTGCCGCCATGACCACCACCTTTTCCGTTGGCTCAAATCCATCCATTTCTACCAAAATCTGATTGAGCGTTTGTTCTCGCTCGTCATTGCCACCCCCCATGCCACTTCCGCGCAGTCTCCCCACCGCATCAATTTCATCTATAAAAATAATTGCGGGCGCCGCACGTTTTGCCACCTGGAACAAATCACGCACTCGGCTTGCGCCTATACCCACAAACATCTCCACGAACTCGGAACCGGAAATTGAAAAGAACGGCACACCGGCTTCGCCCGCCACGGCACGCGCCAAAAGTGTCTTCCCTGTTCCCGGCGCTCCCATAAGCAAAATACCTTTTGGAATACGTGCTCCGATATTGATGAATTTTTTTGGATTTTTCAGGAAGTCAACGATTTCAAAAAGCTCTTCTTTCGCTTCGCGCGCTCCTGCGACATCCGCAAATGTTATCCGTTGAATATTGTCCGCAGGGTCGGTCAAGCGCGCTTTTGATTGACCGAAAGAGAATGCTTGCATGCCAGCGCCCTTAACCTGTCGCGACAAAAACCAAAACAAAAATACAAAAAATAAAATCGGGAGAATTATTGGCGCCAATGTAACAAACCAAAAACGAAATCCGGATTCACCTTGTATGGTGATAGTAACTTGTGTAAACTCTTTCGGCGTGACTCCATAAACGGAGAGAATTCTAGAGAGCGCCGAATCCGCATCTTTACGCGACACGCGCTTGACGCCATCTTTATAAGTGAGAGCGAGGCTATTGCCAGACACCACAATTTTAGAAATCTTGTTCGCCTTCACATCTTGCGCCACTTGAGAAATTGAAATCGTTTGCGGTGCTTTCTTTTGCGGAGAAAATACCGTATACAAACTCATCAGCAACAAAAAAATAAGAATTGTTGAAATGATATTCCCGGTAAAAGAAGGACCTGAAAAAGGACTGCGTATGCGAGACTTGAAACCAAGCTTGCGCTTTGGTCCTTTATTATTCTTACCAACCGCGCTTTTTCTGCGGGCAAATTGTAACAGATGATTCATACGTATAAGAACTATATCGCAAAACATCTATATAGTAAATATGGTGTATGGGTTCGTCATACTTATGGTAATTTCGTTTTTAGAGTTTGAGAATGGTCGAGTTTATTGTAACAACGCCCCCACCAAAATGTGTACACATTTTGGTGGGGGCGTTGTTACTCAAAACCGATTTTAAAAATTGTTGTTTATTGATGTATACTTATAATTGATGATACTGATTATTTACAAGAAAGCGACGCTTAAATATGAGATACTGGAAAAGTACACTGCTGGCATTGAGCTTGTTGGGGCTGAGGTAAAAACATTGCGCAAAAAACTTGGGAACCTTGACGGCTCGCGAGTAATCGTGCGAGGAGGTGAAGTATTTGTAGTCGGCATGACCATACCTCCCTACCAAGCGAACAATACGCCAAAAGAATACGACCCGGCGCGAACACGGCGACTACTCCTCACCAAGCGAGAAATAAAAGAACTGGCAAATGCCGAGATGAAAAAAAGATTGACAATTGTGCCTCTTTCGGTGTATAATGACCGGCACTTACTAAAAATGCAGGTTGCCATTGTGCATGGGAAAAACAAAGCCGACAAACGCGAATATCTTAAACGTAAAGATGCACAACGCGAGGCACAGCGGGCATTAGGTAGTAAACACTAGATTCACTGCGTAGTTCACTGCATAGGTCAGACCTATGCAGTGTGCCAGCCACTTGCTGTGAGTTCGTCTATACAATGTATAATGAATTGACAGGGGGTGACCGGCTTTGACGGTTTGCTCTTTGAGAATGTGCGGTGTGGTGCACGCTCGTTTACCACCTAAATCTGTACGAGCAAATCATAAGTGCCAAGAAAACTCTTGCACGCGCAGTATCTCCATACTTCGGTATGAATGATTTTGCGTTCGCTACCGTAGCGGTTTGAGCTTAACGCTCGCCTACACAGAAGCGCGTCTCGTTTTGTTTGCGTTCGCACGTCATAACGAGGCGACATCTTTTGCGAAATCGGTGATTCTCTTTCCATTTGGAGAAATCGCCTAAACCTTAAAATGGATAAGACAAGGATGATTTTGCTTTCATTTACGCACCATGTCTTATAACATAAACGTTAGCTACACACCGTAGATGCATCTCAAAGACCAGATTCGGACGGGGGTTCAATTCTCCCCACCTCCACAAATGAAAACGATGAACATAAACGTCTTAATAATCGGTAGCGGTGGGAGAGAACATGCGCTTGCGTGGAAGCTCGCTCAATCGCCACGCATTGGTAAATTATTTGTCGCGCCCGGAAATGGTGGCACGTGTCAAATTGCGGAGAATATTGCAATCGGCGCTACTGACATTGATGGACTTGTACGATTCGCTGAAAAAAATGACATCGGTTTAACGGTAGTCGGACCTGACGATTCACTTGCGCTTGGAATCGTTGACGCTTTTCAAGCGCAAGGATTGCGGATTTTTGGACCGACACGTGCAACCGCAGAAATTGAATGGTCCAAAGCGTTTGCTAAAGACCTGATGCGTAAGGCACACATACCAACCGCTCCATTTAAGATTTTCAAAGAATATGACAAAGCCCTTGCATATATTCGTGAACATGGTGCACCTATTGTTGTCAAAGCAAGCGGACTTGCGCTTGGCAAGGGTGTATACGTTTGCAAAACATTTGCTCAAGCGAAATCCGCACTCAATGAAATCATGCTTGGCACTGTCCATAAAAATGCGGGCAAGGAAGTGGTTATTGAGGAATTTCTTGACGGACAAGAAATCTCTATTCATGCATTTTGTGATGGTAAAACTTTCGTTTTGTTGCCACCCGCCCAAGACCACAAGCCGATACATGACGGCGATAATGGCAAAAATACCGGCGGTATGGGAACAATCACTCCGATATCGTGGGTTAGTCTGGACACATTGCAAACTCTCGGTGAGCAAATTGTCCATCCAACACTTGATATGCTTGTGAAGCGCGAGCAGCCATTTTCCGGTTTGCTCTACCCGGGACTCAAGATGACAAGTGATGGACCAAAAGTCCTTGAGTTCAACGCCAGGTTCGGCGACCCCGAAACACAAAGTTATATGCGCCTCCTTAAAACCGATTTGCTGGATATTTTGGAAGCGTGTGTGGATGGAACACTTGCCGAACTTACGGTTGAATGGCATTCCGGCTTCGCCGCGTGTGTCGTCATCGCTTCCGGCGGTTACCCGGACGAATATAATAAAGGTGTGCCAATTCACGGCGTGGAAGAGGCGGGGCGTGTACCAGATATCGTTGTATTTCACGCCGGAACTAATTTTGACGAAGACGGCGAGCTCAAGACTTCCGGAGGACGAGTGCTTGGCGTAACGGCAATCGGCAACACACTCAGTATTGCGCTTGACCGTGCATACGAAGCGGTACGGCTGATTCAATTTGAGGGAATGCAGTACCGACACGATATAGGTGCGAAAGCTTTCACAACGGCGCCATAATCTTAAGAAAGATTATGGCGCCGTTGTTTTTTGAATCGCCTATTCTGACAAACAAACTTCTCTAATATTTTTCAAGAATTAAACGCGATACGCGCACATTTTGGACGATTATTCCATACGGGTTGTATTATTGTGAGTTTTGCATTACATTACATTTGGATATTGCATTGAATAAAAAGAGGGGCGGTCATGAACACACAAATTACACGTGCTGATAAATTTGAAAAATTGGTACACACAACGAAAGAAAGTTGGCACATCACGCTATCTCAAAATGCCACTCATCACCTGGTTGGTGCACTCTTAACACACGTGCGAGATAGTAAACTTTTTATCTATGCAATAAGTAGATTTGTAGAACTAACACAGGAACAAAGCCCGCTGACAACTTCGTTCGTTATAAATGGTGACAGGTGCCTGCTTTTAGTCGGGTTATTTCCTGGAAGTATTATCCGGCGCGGATTACTCGTGCAAAGCTATGTTTCAATGGGGCGAGAGTATTACGCACAGGCGCAAGCTCACGAACCCGCCGCACTTCGTGAATATTATAAAAGTATCATTGACGAGTTTAACACCATGGCATACACACTGCAGGTTATGCGATCTATGTAGTGCTCAACCACAAAGCCGTGCATCCTTTTATGGAAAAGGATGCACGGCTTTTGAATTTTTTAATACACACAAGAGTCAATCACTGTCTTGCCAGTAAGCTACGATAAACTGTCAATGTATGATTGTGCAATATCCGAAACATCTTTATCTTCCAAAAAGATTTTTAATTTATTTCTTATTTCCAATACCACAGACTCCGCGAGTAATACATCATTGATATGCTTGGCTAATGCACACGCAGCTCTAAAGCTTGGATAAGGATTGTCCGCATAATCACGATGCATAAGTAAAATCAGATTGGCGGTATCTTTATCATTTAACTTTTCATCGGTTGCCTCTAACACTGTCGCGGACAAATCCGCCAATCCCGATTCAAGATTAGCGAGGTTTTCCTTTGCCCAATTTAAAATGACTGGATTATTGCAATACCGCGGTAGTTGTTCATCAATTTTTTCCCATGCCTCCTCTGTGTTTAATTTTGCCAATTTAATAAAATCATCCATACGATTTTGTATTTCAATTTGAATCTCGGGTATTTTTTCCATAATTTTAATCTTTTCAAGAATACATACAACGTATAATATCTCAATATATGAGCGCCCCGGCGACTACGATAAGGTTTACAATTTCCCAAAGAATGAAACTCACAATAATGGTTTTATCTTTGTGAGCCACGCCATAAAATATCCACGGGAATGTCACAATGGACATAAGAATCCACGATGTTGCGGAAACGCCTGCCGCCTGATGCGTACTAAAAATCTGATACACCTGTGGAAGCACGGTAAAAGGACCGACAATACCGGCGACAAAAGTTATTTTATCAAGCGCGATAAAATATTTTGAGCGTGGCGTGCTGGGAAGCCCTTGCTTCTCACGAAGCATTTCCCTCTCCTTACGAATACGTTTGTGTTTAAGTCCAATATGTACGTGCATAATGATATGATGATTACTATTATTTTTTTCAAATGAAATGCGAACTACTTTTTAGCATAGCACAATAGTCATCAAGCGTGTGCTACCATATATCAAATGAGAAGCTCCATCCGCTTAAAAATATCCATTGCGATTTTGCTTGCCGCCGGGGCGGGATATTTACTCGGTTTGCAAACGGTCAAAGCACCAATATCAACATCATCAAACGAAACAGTAACGATACCAAAACCCGGAAGTGTGCGTGTTTTGTACAGTCTAAACAAAAAACAAAATGATAAAGAGCTAATCTCACTCATTGATAACGCGCACAAATATGTTTATTTCGCGATTTATGAATTTACACTCAAAGATGTCGCCGACGCGCTGGTGCGTGCAAAAGAGCGCGGGGTAGATGTGCGCGGAATTATGGATAAAGAAAACAGCACCACCTCATATGAAGCACCTATTATTGCGGAGCTACGCGCTGCAAAAATTCCGATAGAAACACAAACGCATCCAAATGGCATTATGCACATCAAGGCGCTCGTGACGGAAAATGCCTACGCAAGTGGAAGCTACAACTGGACACATTCTGCGACAACCGTAAATGACGAGGTGCTTGAGATTGGTACCGACCCCGCACTGAGAAATACATACAAACAAATTATTTTGCAAGTGCTCAACGCAAATACCGGTGGCACCATTGGAACAAAAAATACTTCCAGCGGTCAGCAATCGGCGATATCACAATCACAAAATGGCACTGCGCCAATTTATTCATATACACAAGCACCGCAACACGTTGGCGAAACTGCGCACATTTCCGGAACTATCATAAGTGTGTACACTTCAAAAAGTGGCACCACTTTTTTTGACTACTGCGTAAATTATAGTGGCTGTCCATTCGGAGCGGTTATTTTTGCGAGTGCCAAGCCACGCTTCGGCACTTCACTTACAAAATATCAAGGAGAAAACATAACTGTATCGGGCACCATAACTTCCTACAAAGGAAAAACTGAAATCGTGCTGGATAACCCAAGCCAAATCAGCAAATAGCTCATGCGAAAATTGCCACACTCTTGGTTTGCCGGTGATGCTGTAGAGCTCGCCCCGCGCCTCCTTGGAAAAATCGTTCGCAATGGCTCGTGCGCCGGGATTATCGTGGAGACAGAGGCGTACACAATAGACCCAGCG
>ENA-ORDP01000784-ORDP01000784.1-marine-sediment-metagenome-genome-assembly--contig:-NODE-784-length-19190-cov-3.976378_pt1 | contig 19190 bp, 14 predicted proteins | sample MGYA00248627_ERZ508539 | MGnify/ENA primary metagenome ERZ508539 (study PRJEB26208, sample SAMN05571518) | marine sediment metagenome | biome: deep sea; feature: Hydrothermal vent; material... | reverse complement strand
TAGTAGGGATTACGGTAGCTATGCTGACTCGGCCATTATAACAATCACCAAAGAAGGTGGCGGTCCGATGTATATTCCTTGGTTTCAAACCGTTGCCCAGGTCGGAGATTACGGAACCACCGAGTGGATGCAATGGAGTTGGGCAGCGCCGACAACTGGCACCTATACTATATCCATGGGAATATTAAACGATGTTGATGGCAATTTTCCTTCCTGGGCTCTGTTTGATGGGTTCACCGCAGTGCCGGAGCCATCTATATTGCTCCTTTTAGGCTCTGGCCTTCTTGGGTTTGGTCTTTTCAGGAGGAACAAAACTGTTTAGCGGCTTAGATTAGACAGCTTATATCTTTTTCCTCTTTGCTCTTGAGCCTGAACGGGCGCCGGGAGCAAAGAGGATTTTTTTATCACGTCGAACATGATCGCTTCCCGGTTGGCGATCAACTATCGAACGGGACAGCGCGCCTGATCCTTTTAGCCGGGCAGTCCAGCTACAGGCGGGCGCTTTTCCCAGCTACAGGCGGGCGCTTCACTTCTTATTTCAGATTATGGTATTTAAGTTTTAGATAGAGATTTGATCTTTGTATTTTTGTCATTTCAGCCATTTTCACAACATTACCATCACATCTAAAAAGCGCTCTTTCAAGATAGCGCTTTTCGAATGCGGATTTTTCAATTGAGTATGGTTGAATATTTCCTGCTGTCGACTCATTGGCGCTAGCCATGTCTAAGACTGCGCGCGAGCGATAACTTAACGGTAAATCATCTACGTCAATTTCGCCCTCCCGATTTGTCGCGACTATATGTTCGACTGCATTTTCTAATTCTCGACAGTTGCCGGGCCAATGCCAGTTTTGCAGTATATCCATCGATTTAACTGAAAAATAGGTAACATTGGCCTTCAGCTTCATGTTAATTTTTTTTATAAAATAAGATAGAAGTAAAGTGATATCAGGTTTTCTGTCCCGCAATGGGGATATATGAATTGGTATCACACTAAGTCGATAAAATAGATCCTCACGAAAGTTGTTTAATTTAACTTCATCCAACAAGTCTTTGTTCGTCGCGGTCACCAATCGGAAATCGGTAGGAATAGGATCAAAACTACCGATATGGCAAAATTCTTTTTCTTGAATAACTCTCAGTACGCTAGCTTGCAGTTTAGGACTCATTTCAGCGACTTCATCTAGAAAAAGAGTCCCTCCATTAGCTTCTTCAAAGCAACCGGCTGTTTTATTGATCGCGCCGGTAAAAGCGCCTCTCTCAAACCCGAAAAGGGAGCTTCCCAACAATTCTTCGGTTAACGCCGCGCAGTTTATAGCGATAAAAGGTTTCTTATACCGTGGACTATGTTTGTGGATCATTTTCGCTACCAGCTCTTTGCCTGTTCCACTTTCACCGCTTATCGCTATTGAGGAATCCAATTGAGCGGTATTTTTCACTTTTGTCAACATTTGCAACATATGTTTATCATTAGTGATGAACTCGCCCGTTGGCTCTATTGTGTCATCGTTAACACCCGATAGAGCGACTCCCTTGTTTGCCCCTAATTGCTTCAAAGCGCTCTCGATGAAAAGCTCCAATCTCGTTTTACTTATTGGCTTGATAAGATAATCAAATGACCCCAGTTTTATAGATTCAACGATTTCAGAAATATCAACTGAATTTGCTGTCGTAACGGCAATAAAATTTTTCCTAATATCATTCATTGCGCGTAATAGGCTGGCTCCATTGGTCATGCGGAGCCGATGCTCCAGAAAAACAATGCCTATATTACCCTTATTAGAAAAAAGATTAAGGCCCTCTTCTCCGCTATGAGCAATTGAGCATTTGTAATTCAGGTCCCGTAGCATATCCCGTAACTTACCAATGGCGGATTGGTCATTATCGACAATCAGGACACTACCCTTACTGGCCATGACAACTACCTCGCATCATTGTCGACGGAGATAAAATATAGATTGCAGAAATACACTAACATCGGAGATAGCAACTTATGCCCCTGTTTCAGCGTCAGATTTCAGGAACGACACGGTATAAATCTGTGCTTAGATTCATAAAATACCGACAGCATTCAACTGTTTTAAAATAAGAGATACAAAAGAATTATTCGCAATGGATATCAAAGCGCTCTTTTATCGCAGAGTCACTATCCACCCAAAAACAGATAACGTGATAAACCCCTCTCCTCAAACACGGATATTCGGGGAACAACAAACCCCTGTAAGAATCTTGAAGAAGATAGCAAGAATAACGTTTTATTACAAGCGCTATCCCATTATATTCTCCCCAAAATCGTAATCAAGCTGTAAACCCCCTTAAAAACAGCGCCATTGATAATTGACAGTTAAAGTTCCCAGTGATTATTTTAATCGGTAAAGAGAACAGTATGATGAAGAGGTCGAGATTTACGGAGGCCCAGATCGTGGCCATTTTGGAGCAGGCGGAAGGAGGGTGGACGGGTAAGGGAGGTCTGCAAGGGGCGCGCGCCTATGCAGGCCTTCACCGACGGTCTACAGCTTTGTGAAAAATATCTCCAGGAAAACGAAAAGGAGGATAAGGTGGAAGCCGCCCAACCGCTATTGATCGGGAGGCCGGTTGTGAGGACAAATAGTGACTATCGCATTTACATTTTCTTTTGCCTCAGTTTCGCCTTTTTACTGGCAGGGGCAGAGGACCTGGCAGTAGAAATTGAATAGCCTTTAACGGTTTTAGCGATTGTCCCTCTTTTCGCCAACTGCTGAAGCATGGAATAAACGGTCGAAGAGCCTTTATCAGTAAGTTTTTTGTCTTCAAGCGCCTTCCGAATCTCCCCTGAAGATACTGGTTTCGAAGAAGATTCCAGCATTGCCTTGATCGCGTTGGTTATAGCGCCTCGTTTCCTTTTAGGCTTTCTTCCACGCCTGGCAATTTTAGCTTCACCAATAGCCTTGGATAGCTCTTTTCCCTCAAGCTGAGCGCCAATAACCAATAATTCTTTTAATCTCTTGACTTTGGCTTCATGCAAGGCGATCTGATCTTTGATTTGCTTTAAATTTATAAGAGACATATGCTTTTCCTTTCAGTTTAATTATTATTGATTACCTGGATATATTCTTGGGCCACCTCTGTCTGCCCTGATTTAAGTTTCGCCTGCAAGGTGAAAACCTCCATGTCTTAAAGGGTTCAACGGCTTTCCTGCATTTTAAATCCTTATGAAAGTTTTTCAGGGACGACTAAATATCAACAGCATAGATTGTACCGGGGCGCAGTAGCATTTCAAGTTGGAAGACAGGTCTGCTCAAAAACGCGGCTTAGTATATTGGCCCTGGTATATCTACTGTTAGGCAGTAAATACTGTCTAACAATGTGACGGCGTCAACTGTTATTTCCTGGCGTCATACTGCTTATAGATATCTAATTGATGTACTTTTATAATTTGTAATTTATATCATATCCGTGATATCCCCGATATCCGTGATATCCCCGATATCCGTGACAAAATAAAACTAAGGGATGATCCAGATATTACTATATATATATCATTATCACATCTATTTATTATACTCGATTCCATATTTTTTCATGAGACCGGTTAAGGTTGGTCGGGAAATATCAAGCTCTTTAGAGACCTTGCTGGCAATTCCTTTATGCCTTGCAAGCGCCTCTATTATATATTTTTTTTCAAGCATTTGTTTAGCAGTAGCCAGATCATAAATAATTTCTGGATCTTTTATTAAGCCCAGACCTAAATCTTTTGAGGAAATGACGATTCCGTCCGATAGCGTTATCGCCCTCCGTATCTTATTCTCAAGTTCCCGTACATTTCCCGGCCAATTGTAGGTTTGCATACTATCCATAGCGCCTTGGGACAAGTACTTTTGTCTATTGCTATAGTGAGAGTATTTTAATAAGAAATGATTTGCCAGTAATAAGACATCTTCTTTTTTTTCACGCAGTGGGGGCAGGTCAATAGTTATGACGGCCAATCTGTAGTACAGATCATCCCTGAACAGCCCTTCCGACACCATTTCTTTTAAGACTCTATTTGTAGCGGCGATAATTTTCACATCTACATCTATTAATCCTTTGCCTCCCACTCTTTCGATTTTGTTATCCTGAAGAAATCTTAGCAACTTTACTTGCAAAGGCAAGGGTAGCTCACCAATTTCATCCAGAAATAATGTGCCGCCATCGGCGCCCTCAAATTTACCCTGGCGTCGTGTATGCGCTCCAGTGAATGCGCCCTTCTCGTAACCAAACAATTCGCTTTCCATCAAATTCTCTGGTATAGCCCCGCAATTTAAAGGGACAAGATCATTTTTATTTCTTCTACTGTGTTGATGAATATATCGCGCGAGGATTTCCTTGCCTGTGCCACTTTCCCCCGTAATTAGCACGGGGATATCGTTTGTAGCGACTTTTCTGGCAATGGCCTGGGCTTCAAGCATCGCTTTGCTAGAACCTATTATTTCTCCATCAATACTGCGATGAAGAGCCATTTCCATTTCATGATATTCTTTTTCCAATGAAAATACATAATGCGCTCTTTTTAAAACGTATTTTAGCTCATCAATATCGATTGGTTTTCCAAAGTGATCATACGCTCCTTTAGATATCGCCCTCAGCGCTACTTCTCTTTCTGAATTACCTGATACAATCACCACTTTAATATTCTTATCAATCTCTAATATGTCCCCAAGAAGATTTAGGCCTTCAGTTGATCCATCCGGATCAGGTGGCAAGCCAAGATCCAGGGTGACAAGGTGGGGTTTATTATTTTTTACAATATCAATCGCCAATCCAGCGTTTGGCGAAAGAAGCACCTCATATTGGTCCGCCAGCGCCCATTTCATCTGGCTGGCGATATTTTCATCATCCTCCACCACTAAAAGTACAGGCTTCACTCTCTACACCTCAACATATTTTATTAATATCTATCCTATTGGCGTCTCATATTAAATAACGATATTGCTCTCGTCACACAAACATCATCGGTTATTTTCAGGTAATATTACCTGAACTTCGGCTCCCGCGCCCTCCTTACTACAAATATGTATTTCTCCGTTATGCGCTTCTATAATACATTTGCACTGATATAACCCAATGCCCATACCCATTTTTTTCGTTGAGGAAAACGGTTGAAAAAGCTTATTATTAAGATATTCTCTTGACATTCCAACGCCACTATCAGATATCAATATATTAATATTTCCCTTGCTTTTTAACGCAGATACTTTAATCTCACCTTTTCCCTGAATCGAATCAATCGCATTACTTATAATATTTGTAAACACTGTATTCAACGCTTCACTATCGCCCAATACCCTCAGAGGCTTACTGATATTTTTAATATATATAATTTGTTTACTACTATTATTTTCATATTGTTTTATATTTTTTGCTAATATTTCATCTAAATATATTACACCGCTCTGATATTTTGAGGGTGATCGATCGAATGACAATTTATTTATTAACAGTTTCATTTTTGATACCGTATTCTCAATTGTAGAGATAGCGTCTATCTGAAACTCTGGGTTGGATATATTATTTTTCGCATTATGGCTGACAAGTGAAAGCGAGTTTGCCAGATTTTTGATATCATGGATAATAAACATTGAGATTTTATTGAAAGCCTCCATTTCCTTTGCGGCAATCAACTCCTGGGAAAGCCATATACTTTTAATCTGTCTTGCTACCTGCGCCATCAAGGCTGTCACTAATTCATAATCGTCGGTACCGTAGTTCTCGCCAGAAATATCACTTCCTATCAATATAAAGCCGATGATCTCTCCGTTAACAAGAAATGGGGCGAATAATACCGCTTCGCTTTGACCTGCCAACTCTTTAATTTGATCTCTATCGGATTCAGCGGCTATATTTCTCAATTCATCACTAATATCAAACGGCCTCATTATTTCTTTAGCCATATTGAGCATCGGATGATCGTAATTGATTGTATTGCGCCCAGCTATATTGTTATCAATCGCCTTTTTGTATGTTTTATGATTATAATTAGCCAGCCATATTTCTATTGAGCTAGCCCCCATCGTCTCAGTTATCATCATGGATAACTCGGTCAGAGTATCATCAACGGAGCCCAAAGCGCCAAGCCTGCTGACACTCTCCATCCATTTATCCCTAAACTCATACTTATGCTTATAGAAGTTTCTATTAATAAATAATTGCGCTTTTCTTCTTACACTGGAGGAAAATAATATAATGATAAGTAAGAGGATTAAAGCAAAGCTGATTATAGTTGATATTTGATACTTGCTTGCAATCTCATAATAGTTAATTCCAGATGCGATAATTCCAACCAGAAATAAATATATACCTATTATCGCAATAGCCAGGGAGTTATAAACAATATACCTTGATATAAATACGTCAGTGTCCATAACTCTGTGTTTTATGATAAATATGGCCATCATCGCTGTAACAATAATGATGGCAATTGAGGTTATTGGGTAAAGTAATATGCTGATAGTATTAAATAACAGAGACTGACTTGCTAAATATATGAAATAGATTAGAATCGCTCCTACACCTATTATTATGTATTTAATCTTCCATTTTTCCGCGCCAGAGGCCGACCTCATAATATTTTCGAGTTGCGCCACACTGAGGCTCATGCTTATTATCATATAAATGTAATAGTATCTCCCCTGCGAGCCCATACTATACGATACTACATTCGCCATATCTGTAGTTGTAGCGACAATATCCCCCAGCCAGGCGCTTAGCGTAAAATAACTGGAAAGCCCAAGCATCACCAAAAGTATCGATATTTTTCCCCTCTGATATTTTGTTACGCTATTTTTTGCAAATGCTACTGAAAACATATACCAGGCAACTGGCAACATCGACTCGCCAAATATAGATATTCTCACTCCATAGTATGCGGTTGGTAGGGCTTTAGCGTATATAATTACTATATAGCCAATTTCTATAATGGCAAGACATCCCATGCCAAGCGCGAATCCAATGTTTGTGCTGTTGCGTGGATTTCGAGTTAACGCAAAAAGCCCCAAACTTAGACTACCAAGAGCTCCGATCAAAGGTAAAATGGCGAGATATTGACTCATATTACGTTAATTAGCTTCATATTAAATCGTAACGTCAATTCAAAATCATCCGTATCGATTTCCGATCTTCATTATTTATTTTTGACTTTGCTCATTAACTATTTTCTTAGCCTCCTCGGCGCCCGTGAATGAACTATCTATGCCAAGTGATTTAGCGAGCTCGCTTTTGGCCAATTCAATATTATTATTTTTGTAATAAGCCATACCTAAATGATAATGAACAGTGGGATTGTTTGGTAATTTGCTGGCGCTCTCTTTTAGTAGCGAGATTGCTTTTAAATATAAGCCCTTTTTGTAAAATATCCACCCTAATGTATCCGATATTTCAGGGTTGTCTGGCGCCGTGATTTTTGCATTCTCAGCTAGCGTTAGCGCTTCGTCAAGATTTTGATCTGTTTCCGCATAAATCCATGCGAGGTTATTGGACGCAGGCGTTATATTTTTGTTTTTCTGAAGCGCTTTTTTGTATACTTCTATAGCGTCTTTAGTACGTCCTTTTTCTTGATAAAGCACCCCAAGCAGAACGTATGGGGGGATCAGCTCTGGATCAACGGCCATAGCGGCTTTATATTCGGCGATCGCTTCATCAACAAGCCCTTTCTTCGCGTATACTTTCCCAAGGTTAACATACGCTCCAACGAGATTATTATTTATCTTTATAGCTTTTTTGTATGCCTGCTCGGCCTTATCGTAATTCTTAACAGTCATATAAACCATTCCAAGGAGATAAAATATATGAGGGTTCTCAGGTTCTAGTTTAAGTTGCTTTAATATCCTTGTTATTGCCTTTTCAGGCTCTTTATTGGAAATATGAACTGCTGAAATCATGCGCAATATGGCGATCTGTTTTGGATTGATGGTAAGAGCTTTCTCCAATAGCTCGAAAGCTTTCTTGTCATTGTGTTTAATACGGTATATTAGCGCAAGTTTTGTATACCCCCTGGGATCATTAGGAGCCGCTTTAATTGCTTTCTTATAATTATCTTCCGCCTCGTCGACCTTGCCTTTTCGAAGCTTTGCGTCTCCTGCTATCATATTTGCTATTGGGTGGAAAGGGATCTGCGCAAGCACTTTCTCCGCCTCCTCCTGACCAAGTTGAAAGTCGCCGGAATTCATATATAAATTCGCAAGAGCTAAACGAGCCTTGTACATGCCAGGAGAAAATTTCAAGGCCTTTGACAGTTCACCTTTCGCTGATTTATTCGACCCTTTCGCCTGGTAAGCAAGCGCCAGATAGTAGTGAGTAATTGGGAAATTTGGCTCCTCATTTAGGGATAGTTTAAAATACTTAATGGCTTCCTTTAGTTTATTCCCAACGAGATACGCTCTTCCTCTTAAATATAGTCCCACATAATCCTTGTTACTTATTTTCAGTATTTCATCAATATATTTATCAGCTTCGGTTAGATTTTTTCTGCTAATTAATACTTCGGCGACACTCTTTTGTAACCGAAGGGATTTTGGCGAATTTTTGAGCCCTCTTTTATATGTATTTTCAGCGCCTTCCAGATTATTTCTGCCCATGAAATAATTTCCAAGCAAAACATAGCCAGTGGGATCTTGTGGCTTAACTTTTATTATTGTTTCAAATGTCTCCTCCGCCTTTCCAAACTGTCTGGTTGACATGTAATAGCGAGCAAGAGCCAAGAGCGCTTGTTTATTTCCCGGGGCGTTCTTAACCGCTTCTTTGAGCTCATTTACCGCGAGATTGGCTTTCCCGGTTCGTCGATATAGCTCCGCCAACGCTAACCTGGGTTTTAGAGCGTCACCTTGCTTTGCAATAGCCTTCTTCAAAGTTATTTTCGCTGATTCTGTATCTTTTTGGGCGCTATATAGCATCGCCAATGTCATATACGAGTTTAGATATTCAGGATTTTTTTCTATCGTTTTTTTCATTATGGATATTGCGTCATCAACCTCTCCCTTACTTGCCACTGAATGCGCCATCAATATCCAGCCATCTATATAATTATCGTCTTTCTGGACTACTATCTCCGCTTTTTCCCTGGCTTTATCGAATTCTTTTGTCAAAAGATATAATTCGCCCAGTTTAACTTGCGCGTCCAGCAAACCAGGATCGATGCCTACCGCTTGCGTCAACTCTGCGTACACTTTCTGTATGTATGCTTTTGAAGGCTTTTCCATTTTCAAATACGCCAACGCCATTTTGTAGTGAGCCTTGGATTTCTTTGGCAATATCTGAATTGCATTCTTGAACTCTATGATCGCCTCATTGATTTTTAATGCATCGAGATATTCTTCACCTCTCGTCATATATTGCGCATATCTACTTTCCGGACTGCCTGTGCATCCGAGTAAATAAGCAATTGCTAAAGCAAAAAACGTTGCTTTAATAGAGTATTTCATTTCGATGCCCCCTTTTCCATAAATGAACGATAGTGATCCATACAGCGCGCCTGTATTCATTGTAGTCGCTTGTACAGTTTTGTAAACTGCGCAAGCCCCTATTTTTAACGCTATGCAACATCAAAATATTCCCGCATTCCATTTGCCGTCAGACATTCAACCAGCGCCAGGCTCCCAAGTGGCGCATGAGGCAGTAGCTCGATATCTTCTATCAGCCACTTCGCTTTCATCTTCCGAACTTCCGATAGCCTCTTGAACATGTACATATCCAGATCTCATTCCGGTAAGCGCGCTTAAAAACAGCCACGATCTGGGACTCACTAAATTTCGGCATCCTCATAATCGCGTTCTTTTTCCCGATTAAATAGATCACTGATATAAATATTTATATGGCTAATAGACACTTACTCCAAATGTCATTCAAATGGATTACGTATCTTTGAAATACAAAACCGATATTTTCCCGATGGCTCCTGTGGTATTTCTTCGACATATTCAATATCATATGTCATCTGCGCGCCAAGATGCGTGCCGATCAATTCATTTACGGTTTTTACAGTATTTTCACTATACTTATTATTTTTTACAATATTCAGTTTAATATGGTTTAACTTATCTTGTATTATTTGTATTTGCCCGACCCCGTCAAGCAACGTCGCAAAATTTTCTGTTAGCGATATACCTGAGATAAGCTTTTTATCTGGTGTGTAAATATAATCCGCTACTCTTCCCTCAATTTTATTAATCATAGGTAATTTTCTACCGCATGGGCATTCGACATTTGATGGACTGCCTACATCTCCGATCTTGTACCTAATTATAGGCATCGCGTAATTTGTTAAATCTGTTACTACTATTGACCCTGGCTCGTTTGGCCCTACATGTTTTCCATCTTTTATAAACTCTACATATAGCGACTCAGCATTGATATGAAGACCATTATGATACTCACATTCACTAGCTATAAGGCTCACCTCCTCGCTTCCATATCGATTAGTTACCTTACATTCAAATACACTTTCAATTTTTTGTCTTTCATGCTCATGCAGAACCATCGCTGTCGAAATTATTCCGGCGGTGTTAATTTTCGCCATATTATATTTTTCAAGCATACAGGCGAATAAATATATAGAATGAGCGTGTCCAAATATTAACTCTGGTTTCCAATTGTGAAGCGATACTGCATATTGTTGCATTTCACTTTCCGACATATTCAAAGTGTCCAAATATTTTGCGCGCTCCAGAAGGCCATTTCTTATGCGTCCTCTTAATGATTTCCTGTATTCCGGGTTACCCCAGATCATCGCTTTTTTTCCACCAAGCCGCCAACCGCTCCACTCGTCAGACCTAACTACACTGCCTCTTTTAAATTGCGCGCTTTGCTCGTCTAGTAGCACTTTTACATTTACACCAGTTGATCCAGACGTAGTTTTAGTCCTCACATTATTTTGTTCTTCTTTCATACAAATGATCTTATCAAAAGACTCTCTCAAATCATTTTTTGTAAGAATTGGAATATTATTAATATCGTCCAGTGAGTTAATGTCTGAAGGGTGAATCCCAATATCCTGGAATCTCTTCCGATAATATGGGGAGTTGTCGAACGCATAAGACAGAATCTTACGCATCTTAATAAATTGCCCCTCTTTAATACTATTGAGGGATTGATATTGGCTGATCTTAAGTTCGCGATAAATATCCAGGTACGGACTCTTTTCATGCCACGCCCAAAGTGGGGTGACGATATATCGATTAATTGGCGCGTATAGATCCATATTTACCCTCTACTAATTCGTTGAATAGCGCCTTGAGATCATTAAATCATTCATCTTTATCAAGAACACTTTGGATGCGACTCCACCTGCAATAGATTTCCATCCAATTCCATTCAGTATCCGCAAGCTTCACGAATATCCTTCTCGATCCGGGCACGGAAAGACAATGCGTTGAGTTTCTCATATCCGCTCTGGCGCAAGATCGAAGAAGGCGGGCGCAATAAAAGAGCGCGCGCATGATTTTTGAGGTCTCATACAAGTCATTCAGAGCTTTCATTTCCCTGTCGGTCAACAGATGTGATTCGGTAATATCCAGGTTTAGATTTGTCCGCAAGCCAGTCAAGGTAAGTTGATGCGCCTACCGGAATTGAGGCGATTCTGAATCGTTGGTCAACACGGGGTTTCTCATACGAAGAGTAGTATATATTATAATAGCGAACCATATGATCGTCTGGCTCATCCCAGGTGAGTCTGTATTCACCGCCTGCAGGTATTTTGATTTCGCTGGGGTATGGCGCTGGAGGAGGCTCTCTCCAAAAGTTATCTTGTCCTTTTGCATAAGCGACACTTACTCTACTCAGGCTATTGTCAGATATAGTCACCATCAGAATTTCTGACAGCTCGCGGGATTCAAGCCCGGAATGCTCTTCCGATGTGACAGCGTAATAAAAGGTACCTGGACCTGGGTTGTCCATATAAGTGATTTTGTTTGTTGGGCTAACTTTCATGCCATTCATTACTGGATGAAGCATTAGCATAGTGGCGTCGTTCGCATACGTGTGAGAATACCTGGCGTTCGCATCCCCGATCTCATGCCAATCGGAGTTGCCTGTTTCAGATCTCCAAATATGATATTTTTTTATTTCTCTAGCATATAACGGTTCGCCCAGTTCATTACCTTTTTCATCGACAATTGGCCATAAAAGGTCATCCTTCTCAGGGTTTGATAAGGCGTATGGCCATCCCCGCTCGGTATATTTTGGAGGAAGCCATTCCAGTATAACACCCCCCTCATAAATGACGGACAAGTCAACTGGCGGCAGGGGGTAATACGATACAGCCCAGTATATATCAACGCCTGAATCATCTTTCGATAGGAATGAACTATGAAAAGCCACCTTGGTGCCATCTGGACTTTGTGATGGCCTGGTAAGAGTATAATACTTGCCGCCTCGTCGCCCGTTATTATTATATCGGGTATGAGTGTATACCACGGTCTTTTGTGACAGAGCGTCATTATATTTCGCCACATATATCCTGTCATCAGCGTAATCTAACTCACGTGACGGCCCTCTTGAAGAAACTATATAGTCTGAGAAACTTGACCAGTCATGGTGCTGCGCTCCTCCTCCAAATGTCGGCACGATGTATTCATGGTTTTGTATATCCCATACTCCAGGGCCGATACCTGGTTCTTTCCAGCATATTTCGAAGCAGCAACATGAATGCAATGCATATCGACCCCACCTGTCTGGGGTAAAATGTGACCAGTAGCCTGACCCGAATGGGTCTCGTATTCCATTTTTATCTGTTACGTTTTCAGGCCATTGCTCATCGAAAATATCCGGGGAAGTAAAACTGTATACAGAGCCACCGTCAGGCGCGCTACCCAGAACTTTAAGTCGCCACCAGGAGTTCGATTTTGACGGCATTGCAAAATGCCAGGTACCGTCCGCTGGATAGTAATGATCATGATATCCGATAATTACATCTGGAGTATTGCCCCAACGGCTATCCATATTCCTATCTACTGAATAACCGTCAGGTAAATCCAGGCCTGCAACGTTATCCGGGTATATGGTTGCTGGGTACATCCAATTTTCTTCAAATGTAAGAGCAAGAACTTTCCTGCCATCAGCAGAAACAGTTTTGTCCAGTTTCAGTTCTGAACCGTGATTCGCTGGAAATGAAATCAAAAGAGAAATATCTATCTTTTTGTCAGATACTGTGGCCTTGTAAAGGTCGCTTTTTTTGGAGCCGCGCCATCTGGCGAATTCATAATATACATCTGGTATTTGCGGCGACCAGTGGAAATATGGTGTGTGTCTATACATTTGTGATGGCCCACCAACAACTGGACGCAGATTGAGACCACTGGTGTTTACAAGAAACCACGGGTTTAAATCATATCTATTGAAAGCATTTGTATCCCTGTCTGACGCAAATGCCATACGTTTCCCATCCGCGCTCCATACATGTACAGAAATATCATTGTGGTAGAAATTTATAATACCAGGGGTATTAGACATCCTCCATACTTCTGCCCCGGTTTTGACATCTTTGTAACAAAGAGTTTCCGGTTGCCAGATATAGCTATTAGTTTGACTCTCCATCAAATCAGGGCCCCAATCAGCCGTGGCCATTCGCTCTTTCCTCGCCATCATTTCATCAAGGTTCTCAACGTCAGGGCCCCCGACCCTTTTAAGGCTCTCAACGCCGCCATGGTTTTCAACCATGTCACGGCTCTCAACCTGAAGAGCAGTCGTGTCCGCATCAGAGCAACTATTAGTAAATGTAAATACCAAGACAAACATTGATACAAACATAATTGATACAGAACACACGCGTAACCTTTTCATAAATTCTCCAGCATTGTTCAAGACAACCTCTATAATTAGTTGGCGAATAGGCTCTGCTGTTTTTTCATTATTTTCTATAACTAAAATAGTCCACTCACTTATCTGAGTCTAATAACTTGCTCCAAACTTCGCTATCCCCTCTAACCTAAGTTCAACTCCATTATCCGGGTTTATTGTTAGTCAAGCCCGAGCGGTTATTTTCCCCCAGAAGGCAGTAATACCTCCTCTGATTTTGATAATATCCTCATCTTCAAAAACCTTTAGCGCATAAATAAATAAAATATAAATTGACAATGTAGCAGTCTTGAAAATCAATGCAATTAAGATATTGTCTGTTTCAATATTGAGTTGAGCAAAATACAAGGCTAGTCCAATTCCAATAATTTTGGCTGATTTCACAAACGGATACGGAACGGCATATATTTTATTTGATATTACCCTTGTAAATACTGCAAATACAAAGAAAGTGACTATTGTCGCATATGCGGCCCCACTTATCCCGTACAACGGTATCATCACAGCATATGAAACAACGGCTACAATACATCCTATCCCCATTATCAGTGGCTTATATTTTGTTACCTTTTTAATATAGAATCCACTGTCAAAAAATAACGACATGACCCAAAAGATGTTAGCAAAACAGATCAAAGGAACTATATTGTATGCGTCATGGTATTTATATGTACCGACAATCATTATAATCTCCTTGGAAAAGATTGATATTCCAAGCGACACAAAGCAATATGCTGTAATTACATATAGGAATATACGCCCAAACTCACTCCTGTCTTCAGAGTCCTTATCAAGCTTAAACATATATGGACCCCAAATCTGCATAAATGGATTAATAATCAGGAGCATCGATACGCTTGCCAGGGTATAACCAAAAGAATAAATACCCAGATGAGATCCGCCAAGCATTTGTTGGATAAAATATCTATCACCGTTATTTATAACGAACAGCATAATGGAGCCAGGAATAAATGGGGCTCCGAACAATGCAAGCTTTTTAAATATTTGCCAATCATAATTCAATCCAACATAAAATATTGTGTATATGCTTAGCACAATGGAATATACCACTCCACTTATAATAAGCCCAAGTATTATGCCATATACTTTATAGCCCAATATAACCACCATAATTATATTAATTGTAACTATGGCCAGAAAGTTGCCTATTGAAAACAGTATAAAATGGGTGGACTTCATATTAGCCCTTATATATGTTAACGGCACAATAGTCATTAAATCTGTAATTATTAAAACACCAGCCCCTCTAAATATCCCTAAGTACTTATTATTATTAAAAAACAGCATGCTTATATCTTCGATAAAGTACTGATAGCAAATAAATGCAATCATCCCTAGCACGACCACGCCTATCATTGCCGTAGAAATAACTTTATTTTTACCGTCCTCAGTCCCGGAGCAATAATAGCTCATTGTCGCCGCGCCTAAACCGGCGGTGAATAGTATTTTTATTATCTGCAGGTTCCTGTTTATAAACTCGAGCAAGCCATATTCATATGTTTCCAGGTATCTTGTGTAAACAGGTATTAAAATGATTCTTGATAATTGGATTATGAGAACACCAAGAAGGTATACCGTAAAATGATTAAATAATTTTCCTTTATTTTCTGTCATAAATTATTTTCTATATGTCCGGATAGCTGATTCACAATAGCTTTTAACAACACTCAAATCATTTCTGTAAAATGGAGCCCAGTTTGAGCTATGGGTTCAAACATGATTTAAAGATTCGCTTATTCCCTAATCAAAGTCATGGCTCAGGGTATGCTCGATAACCTGAGTCGCACGTGATAGCAATTTGATCTACCGTCTCTATCGCCTCTAATTGAATCCAGAGGCTGAATTTCAATTAGAGTATCAGGTTGTGTTAATTTAAATGGTTACAGTAAGAACAGGAGACTTCGCTACAGCCATTTGCGCGATTAAACTGATCGGCTAAACATTATCATTGTCATACGAGAGTTCATTAGCTTAGATGTTTCATTTATTTGTCATCGCATCCTTCAAGATATGCAAAGTTTTCCTCAATCATTCTTACCTCTTCCTTACTGATGTTAGCAACCTTTGATCTAGTAAACTTTTCAGGAGGATCATTTGTCCTTTCCAGTCTCCCCAAACAACAATTGTTGTTATAAAATTCCTCTAATTTGTTTAATATTACGCCGGGGTTTTCGCAAATATCGTCATATGTCACATGAATGCATTTGCCGTCGCCAATGATCGACAGATCCCTCATAATATCTTTTTCGATATAATATACTTGACCGCAAACTTTTGCCAATAGATCCTCACTATTAATATATTTGTACTCCAACGGTTTCACTGAGAACCATTCATTATTACCGCCTTCATACTCGTTCCATCCCTTCATCATTGATCTGACGACATCAACACGACTTCTATGGATGCACATAAAGAGGGACTCAGGCAAAGCTTCGTTTAGAGGGAGCAGTCTGACGCCAAGACTTAACGCTTTATTTATAAATGGCCTGCCAAATATATTTTGCAACCCAAGCACACTGTTCCTTAATTTCTTTAAAGTACCGGCGTCAATCTCGTCATTACCAATATAATTTTGCTCACCTGTTTTAAAAAAATTATCCCAGAATCGTCTTCCCTGTGAGGGAGCGTTCCAACCAACAGTCTCTCCATACACACTACTATAATTTCCTGGTGGATTACATCCGTTGATTATCGCCTGACCATAAGATAGCGCGCAGGCGAACTTATTATATTTCTCCATCACGTTATTTATGTAGCATGTATTAAAATTGTTCGCTAACAACTGATATGACAATGTGGTTCCTGATCTTGGCGCGCCTATAATAAATAATGGAGAATACAAAGGTTTTCGATCATATTTAAGTATAATATTCTCAAAACTACTCAATATTTCTAGCAACGCATTACACACAGGGCGCATCGTAGATTTTACTATGCGTTTCATTCGCACGTTTTCGCGCCGGTCATTTTTTTAACAATTAATTTTCTCTTTTACAATCAGGTCAAATCTATTTAATTTTTTTCACATAATCGTTTGCAAACACAAAGGATAAAGCACTGAATGCCGCCAACCAGAGCCAATTAAATCTCAACAAGTTATGTCCAGCCAAGCCGGCGAACAGCAGAAGTATTAGAGAGTTTCGGATAGCGAATGTCAAACCGGAAAGAGCAACAAGCGGCGGGTCGCTCTTTCCCTCTGCTAAAACTTTCACCTTTTTACAATTTACAAGAGTGGTAATTACCAAAAGAGTGAATGCGGAAAATCCTAGAGCGCCAGTCTCACCTAAAACCTGTCCTATGAGATTGTGAGCTTGTAATTTAACACCATCAACATATCGTACCCTGTAGGCTACAAAATTACCTACGCCAACTCCAGAGATTGGGCGCCGCTTGAACATTTTAATTCCCGCTTTAAATCCCTCAAGTCGCCCTTCCGCCGACGCTTCCGCATTAGCTGGCCCCATAGCAGGATTCCACAAGGTCCTGAATCTATTTTTATTACTTTCCGGCATTACCTGCCAGATAATTCCAAGGATGATTACTCCCAAGACCGCTGATTTAATCATCCTCCCAATCCCTTTTCCAAGACCGAAGGATAAAATCACGAATACGATAAAAGTGGCCATCCCGCTACGGCTGTTGGTAAGAACTATGGATGATACTGCCAAAAAAGCGTACATTACCAGGATTCGTGAAAACCATTTTTGCCAAACATTTGGCCATGTTGATGATACTTCCTTGCGGTAGACCCAAAGAAATAAGAGCATCGGGAGCGATGCGACAATAGATATCGCCAAACCGTTAGGAGCTCCATGCATAGATTCGATTCCTATCAATCGCGCGACCCCCATACGGTACACATGATGGTTATGAATAAAAAACTCCCACTGGGCTTTTGCTAGATATATAGCCATTGCAAGAACATAGCAAATCACAATAAATAAAAGATCATACTCAGATAATATTACAGTTATTAATACAAAATAAAATACTAGAAGAGTGGTATATATATAGATGGGATTCCATGCAAGAGAAGGATCCCATGCGAATATACCTGATATTAGAATCGTAAAATAAAAATAGAGAACGGCAAAAGTCATGAATGATAACTTGAGCCGCTTTTTTGAGCTCATCAATATCACCAGGATCATACATATTGCATATATCCTTGCAAAATGAATTGCTCCTAGCCAAGGAAATATTTGATCCCAAGGCTTTAAAATGAAAAGGGAGACATAAAACCCGGCCATCCACAGTGGCGCTGATCTTGGCCATATCCCGTTTTTCAGGTTATTGCCAAAGCCATGAAATAATGTTTCATTTTTTCTGGCTGAAGAGCGTTGTGGGGTGGGAATATCTCGGCCTGTCATTTTTCTTGTGGCTTAATTCAATCGTGAAGGGGTCTTGTAATGCGCGTAATTATTGCGGATTTAATAATTTAGAGTATTGAACCTTTTTTATGCGTCAAGCTTTCTCTAAAATTGCTATTATGTTTGTCCTGAACGGCTTCATTATTCCAGTCATCAATAACCTAATCCAAAGAAGCTCAAAGAACACAATTGGCGGAAATATGACCAACAGGGCAGATGAGCATATCATACTAATTTTTACTATTTTAAGGCCTGATTCTTTTGCCAGCTTGGTTATACGGGAAGGAGAATTAATCCTGTAAAATGCGGGGAATACATCTTCTTCTTTTCTCCCACTCAAAAGCCCAATTATTTTATCCTTAATCGCCTCAGGAATTACTTTTGCTATAATTGTTGAATAGCCTAAAGTATTTGGTGTGTGGAAAATAAGCTTTCCTTCTGGCTTTAACACTCTCGAAATTTCAATTAATTGATCTGCAGGATTATCCAAATGCTCAAAAACCATATTTGATGTAATTAAATCGAATGAATCATTGGGAAAAGGCAATTTAGTGATATCTCCGCGCACTCTATTTTTAATAGTTTTATGTTTGGTAAGAGACCAGTAATCATAATCAATACCTACTATAGATTTTGTCATGCTAACCAATTCAATTTCCTGTTGATATCGCCAGGATGAAAGAAGTTGGCGCCCGCATCCAACATCCAACCAAACATTACCCGGATTGCAATATTTAGTTAAGATATCTTCGAATATGTTTTGTGAATACCTTAGATTGGGGGCAATGAAAGATTGTAGCTTCCAGTAAATGTTGAGAAACAGTTTTCTTTTCATAATGATCATTAAAAACTTCTAATTGTAAGTTGTCACGGTTATGCGTTAAATCGGCGCCTTATCCTTAGATGCGAATACTCCATCTGAGCCGCTTGAATTAATGTTATGGGAACCTCTAATAATCCATTTCTGCTACAATCGGCTGTAAAAGGCGCCAT
>ENA-ORDP01000783-ORDP01000783.1-marine-sediment-metagenome-genome-assembly--contig:-NODE-783-length-19194-cov-5.862950_pt1 | contig 19194 bp, 10 predicted proteins | sample MGYA00248627_ERZ508539 | MGnify/ENA primary metagenome ERZ508539 (study PRJEB26208, sample SAMN05571518) | marine sediment metagenome | biome: deep sea; feature: Hydrothermal vent; material... | reverse complement strand
CACGAACGCCCGCAAGCCGGACGATTACGGCAATTTCACCAAGTGGGTGCAGAAATCATTGGAGACGGCGATGCGAGACAGGATATCGAATTGCTTTCACTGCTCTCTCACTTTTTTGAACAGACGGGTATTGTCGATCTCACCTTGGAAATCAATAGCCTGGGCTGCGTCGTCTGTCGTCCGCCCTATCGCAAGGCCCTGCAAGATTTTTTTGAGGCACAATTGGATGTGCTTTGTGAGGATTGCAATCGTCGTTTTAAAAGTAACCCGCTCCGAATTTTGGATTGTAAAAAAGAAAGCTGTAAGACCATCACGCACGATGCCCCTGCCTCGGCCAAACATCTTTGTGAAGAATGCGACACCCATTTCAAAGCGGTGAGAGAAGGGCTTGATACCCTTAAACTGCCTTACATTATTTCAAAACACTTGGTCCGTGGACTGGATTATTACACCAAAACGGCTTTTGAAATGACCACGCGAAACTTAGGGGCACAAAATGCGGTCGCCGCAGGCGGACGATACGATGGCCTGATTGAAGCCCTCGGTGGGCCTGCAACCCCGGCCATCGGTTTTGCCATGGGCATGGAACGTATCGTGCATCTCTTGCCTGAAGAGACAAAAAAAACCGGAGCGCTTCAACTTTTTATCGCCCCCTTGGGCGAAGCTGCGGGGCAATATCTCTTCCCTGTGCTCTACGCACTCCGTCAAAAAAAGATTCGAAGTGAAATGGGCTTGCCGAGTGCTGCGCTTAAACGTCATATGAAACAAGCCGACCGACTCGGTGCGACATTTGTTTTGATCGCTGGGGAAGATGAATTGGCCGCCAAAACGGTGATTTTGAGGAATATGCATACGAAGGCCCAGATCAATCTCCCCCTCTCAAATCTCACGGAAGCCATTACCGAACAAATAAAAAAATCGATTTCTTGAGACCTTTGCTCGGATCCACAAGATCCGAGCCGTATTTTTGTACCCAAAAACCTTTCTTTTGATAGATTTTATTCTATATTTTTATTAGAATATTGCGTCTTCCTATTGCCCGATTTTCGGTCATTTGGTTTGGGGCAGATTATTTATCTTTATGAAACAATATCTTGCACTCTTAAAATACCCCGGGTTTTTCCCCTTTATCTGTACCCAGTTTCTTGGGGCCTTCAATGACAATGTTTTTAAGATTGTTATTTCAATGCTGGCGATTAGAAATATGGGCAGCCAAAGTGGGGCCTATCTCTCATTGATTGGGGCGATCTTTATGCTGCCCTGGTTTTTCTTTTCGGGTTATGCAGGGTATTTGTCTGATCGTCTGAACAAACGCAGTATTTTGATTTGGGCCAAGGCCTTCGAGGTCCTCGTGATGGTTTTGGCTTATTTTACCTTTCAGACGGGTCATATTCCTTGGATGCTGTTTGTGCTTTTTTTTATGGCTTTGCAATCGGCTTTGTTCAGTCCTGCCAAATACGGCATTCTTCCCGAAATGTTACCGGATAAAGAACTCTCGCGTGCAAATGCTTTGTTGGAGATGTCTACCTTTTTGGCGATTATCTTGGGGACTTCCGTTGGGGGATTTATGTTTTCCATTTGGAAGGATCACTTAAATCCAATCGGCATTGTCCTGGTTATTGTGGCCATAGTAGGTTACGGGACCAGTTTGCGTATTGGACGTGTCCCTATGCCCAAGCGCAGACCACGATTTAATCCCAATCCCTGGGGAGAAATAGGACAGGGGTTTCGGCAGTTGTATAAAAAACGGATGTTGTGGTCAAGCGTCTGCGGCATTGCCTATTTTGGATTTTTAGGTGCTTTTCTTCAGATGGTTTTTTTACTTTTTGGCAGTGAAATTATGCACTTGGATGAATTTTCCATTAGTTTGCTTGGGACTTTTCTCGCCATTGGGGTGGGCGTTGGCAGTTTACTGGCCGGACGGCTTTCGGGAGATAAAATTGAGTTAGGGCTTGTACCCTTGGGATCAATCGGCATGGCGATCTTTGCGATTTGGCTTGCATTTTCGGGGGAGTCCTTTTTTCAAGTGGCACTTATGTTGAGTTTTCTGGGCTGTGCGGGAGGGTTTTTTAGTGTGCCTTTATATGCCTACTTGCAGCAAAAAAGTGCAACAAATGAACGCGGAAAATTGATAGGCACTTCAAATTTTATGCAAACCCTTGGGATTTTATCTGCCTCTGCATTGTTGTGGTTGCTGCATGATTTTTTTAGTGTTCGGCCTGACGAAATTATTTTAATCCTGGGACTGTTTACCCTCATCGTCACGCCTTATATTCTTAAAATTTTACCCCAGTACCTGATTCGTTTTTCGCTTTGGATGTTGACGCATAGTATTTACAAAATTCAAATTCGCGGACAAAAACATGTGCCTTTTCGAGGCCCCGCTTTACTCGTCTGCAATCACGTTTCATCTATGGATCCATTGTTGGTGAATGCCTGTATCCAGCGTTTTATTCGTTTTTTAATCGACAAGGACTACTTCACGCAAAAAGGGCTTAGACATTTATTGCGAATTATGAAGGCCATTCCTGTGGACAGCGATGGCCGTCCGGACGCAGTTTCGGCGATAAAACAAGGGCGTGTCGCACTCTTAGAAAACCACGTTGTTTGTATTTTTGCGGAAGGGGTCATGACGCAGACCGGAGATTTAAGTCCCCTTAAAAAGGGTTTTGAATCCATTGTGCGTGGCATGGATATCCCCATTGTCCCGGTGTATTTACATGGGGTCTGGGGGACTATGTTTAGTGCCCAGGGCAGCCCTTCTTTTTGGAAGCGGCTGATGAAGATGCCCTTTCCGGTATCGGTTTCTTTTGGTGCGCCGCTTCCGAGTTCAGCCACGGCGCAGGAGCTGGAGCAAGCGGTTATGGCCTTGAGCCGCGATGTGGTGCAGGAGCCTGTTTCAGAAAAAGGGCTTGTTTCATCCTAAAAAATTCCTTTGGTTTTTTTACCTCGTATCAAAAAATGTGTCAGAATGTTTGTGTCCCAGAGATTGAATCTCTCTTTGTAATCTTTTTTGCGGGTGATGGGGTAAAAAATGAAAAAGGGAAATATCGAATTTGAACAAGACATCCAGGCCTATGTCTTGGCGCATTCCTTGAGGGAATCTGATCTTTTGAGTCGATTAAGAAAAGAAACCCAAAAAGATAAGGCTGCAATTATGCAAATCCCCCCCGAACAAGGTCAATTTATGGCCATGCTCGTGAAACTAATGGGGGCCAAACGCACGATAGAAATTGGGGTCTATACGGGCTATAGCACACTTTGTGTCGCAGAAGCGATGCCGCATGATAGTTACACAATCGCTTGTGATGTCGATGAAGATTGGACGCGTATTGCAAAAAAATACTGGATCGAAGCGGGTGTGGATCAAAAAATTGATCTTAAGATCGCTCCTGCACGAGAGACTTTAAAAAGACTTATTGATGACAATCAAAGCGCATCTTTTGACTTTATTTTCATAGACGCTGACAAAGTAAATTATGATCATTATTACGAACTTTCTCTTCAGCTACTCAAACCAGGCGGTTTGATCGCGATTGACAATGTATTGCTCTTCGGCGCAGTGCTTTTGTCAAATGTCTCAGGCAGTGCGGTTTTTAACGAAACAAGTATCAAAGTCGTCAGAGCACTCAATCTTAAGATTAAAAATGACGACCGTGTGGACATCAGTATGTTGAAACTGGCAGACGGATTGACTTTAGTGAGAAAAAAATAAAAGGGATCTATTTTTTCTCAAATTGTTATGAAAAAAAACCACTCATCTTCAATGCTTCAAGGTCAGCTCTTTGGTTTTCTGGGGGTCTTGGGTTTTAGTCTGACTTTACCTGCAACACGGGTGGCAGTGGATTCGATTGATGCCACCATCTTGGGTTTGGGGCGTGCGTTGGTCGCCGCAGTTTTTGCTGGAATTGTCTTGTTTGTTCGGCGCAAACCTTGGCCCAATAAGACACAGTGCAAACGCTTGATCTGGGATGCCGTGGGGGTTGTTATTGGGTTTCCCTTTTTCAGTACTTGGGCGATGCAATATGTTCCGGCCTCTCATGGTGCAGTGGTCTTGGGCGTTTTACCCTTGGTCACGGCATTGCTCGGCCGAGTACGCAGCCATGAGCGCCCATCGGGTCTCTTTTGGCTTTCGAGTGCGGGGGGCAGCATTGTTGTTGTGGCTTTTGCACTCCGTGCCGGAGGCGGAAGCGTTCATATCGCTGATTTAGCGCTTTTGGCGGCGATTGTCTGTGCGGCCGTGGGTTATGCCGAGGGAGGGCATTTGGCACGAGAGATGGGGGGCTGGCAGGTCATCTGCTGGGCTTTATTGATGGCTGCCCCTGTCTTAGTTTTTCCTGTAGGGCTTGCTCTTTGGCGACATGGGTTTTCTCCGACCCCCTTGGGGGGCTTGGGTTTTTTATATGTGAGTCTTTTTAGTATGTTTCTCTGTTTTTTTGCGTGGTATCACGGTTTGGCTTTGGGGGGTATTGCTCGGGTGAGTCAGATTCAATTGCTTCAACCTTTTTTAACACTTGGTTTCTCAGTGCTCTTGTTGCATGAGTCTGTTGGCCCAGCTGCCTTGGTCGCGGCAGGTTTTGTGACGCTCTCGCTCATACTTAGTCGTAAAGCGTCTGTCTTAAGACCGCTTTTGGAGAAAGGATAAAAAAATGAACGTATTTTTTGATAAGGAGGAGGGTGATGCAGATTCGGAAGATTAAAAAAATCATGAAGGCAAAACCTGTGATAGAGGGTGCAGGGGTACGACTCAAACGGGTCTTTGGGCATTCTGAAGTGCCAGAATTTGACCCTTTTTTGTTGATGGATGATTTTCATTCGGATAAGCCGGAGGATTACATGGCGGGTTTTCCAATGCATCCCCATCGTGGCATTGAGACGATTACTTATTTGTTGCAGGGCGCAGTTGCACATCAAGACAGCATGGGAAACCGGGGCAGGATTGAAGCGGGAGATATTCAGTGGATGACGGCGGGGCATGGCATTATTCATGAGGAGATGCCGGAAGAATCAAAACCCGCGCTTTGGGGGTTTCAGCTTTGGGCCAACTTGCCTGCCACCCACAAAATGATGCCGCCGCGTTATCAAAATATTAAAGCGACGGAAGTGCCGGAGTTCGTTCCCGAAGCGGGAGTGTCAATCAAGGTTATCTGTGGTGAGCTTGCGGATGTCAGAGGGCCTGTACAGGAGATTGTGACTGAGCCCGAATATCTGGATATTCGTATCGGTGTAGAGAAGGTGTTTGAACATCCTGTGAAAGTAGGTCACACGGTTTTTGCTTATGTGATTGAAGGGGAGGTTGCTTTTGCGGAGGATGCCGAAAAACATGTTTCGGAAACCCTCGTACTCTTTGATTCGGGGGACGCCATTCGCGTCAAGACAGGAGCAAATCCAGCACGTTTTCTTTTGATTTCCGGCAAGCCCATCGGAGAGCCTGTGGCCTGGCGTGGCCCGATTGTTATGAATACCCAGGCTGAGTTAGATACAGCGCTTAAAGCCTATCAAAATGGGACATTTATCGAACAGGTTTAAAAGGGATACAAATAGATATGCGGAGATATCTATTTGTATCTTTTTAGACTGGGGAAAATATGGAACAAAAACCATCGACTGACCATATGGGCACAGCCCTGAACGTCTTAAAAGAAGCGGTATTTGTTTACGATGAAAAAATGGTCATTAAGCGGTTTAACCGGGCTGCCGAAAAAATAACGGGCTTCAGCAAGGATGAAGTCATCGGGAAAAAATGTGTCACCCTTTTCAAAACAAATATTTGTTTGGGCAATTGCGATCTTTGCATGGTGGCAAAAAAAAGTCAGGATTTGATTCGATTCGAGTCTGCATTTTATCGTAAAGATGCCCAAAAACGATTCGGGGAATTTAATGTGGGCCTCCTAAAGAAGGATGCGAAAGGTCAGCTTGAAGTCCTTGTCTCCCTGACCGATATTACCGAAATCGTGGAATTGAGGGATGCACTCAAGGAGCGGGCTTCCTTTCATAAAATCATTGGACAAAGCCTCCCGATGAAGGAACTTTACCAGAACGTAAAAAATACGGCTTATTTTGATTCAACCGTTTTGTTACAGGGGGAAACGGGGACAGGGAAAGAACTGATTGTAGAAGCCATCCACTTTGAAAGCCTTCGTCACAAGAAGAAGTTAGTCAAGGTGAATTGTGCTTCTTTTTCGGACACCCTTTTGGAAAGTGAGTTATTCGGACACGAAAAAGGGGCTTTTACCGGTGCCGTTGCCGATAAGAAAGGAAGGTTTGAGATTGCCGATAAAGGTACAATATTTCTTGATGAGATCGGGGAGGTAAGTGAAAATTTTCAAGTGAAGCTTTTGCGGGTTATTCAAGCTGGTGATTATGAAAAAGTTGGTTCTTCTACTCCAAGTCATACAGATGTAAGAATTGTTGCAGCCACAAACAAAGATTTAGAAAAGTTAGTTAAAGAGAATAAATTTAGAGAGGATCTGTTTTACAGGCTAAATGTTATAAAAATATTAATTCCTCCTTTAAGAAAAAGGAAAGAAGATATAATTGCAATAGCAAATGAATTTCTTTCGAAAGAATCACACGGATTAAAAATGTCCGCTGCCTTTGCAAATGCTTTAACAGGAAATGATTGGAAGGGAAATATCAGGGAGTTGCAAGCGATTTTAAAGAGAGCTGCTATTTTTGCAAAAGCTGCCGGCAGAAATTTAATACAATTATCCGACCTGCCACCCGAAATGGTAAAAGCCGTAAAAATAAGTTTTGACGAATTGGTAATAGAATCATTGAGGGAAAAACATTTTTCATATTCCTCGGTTTCCGATACGGCAAAAGAATTGGGAGATGTAAGCAGAACAGTGGTTTCGGAAAATTTCAGGGGCTATGCTTTTAAATGTTTTGTAGAAAATAATTTTAATTTTGATTTAACCGTGGAAACAATATCCGGGTTGAATAATAAGGATTCAATAGAGGCAGTTAAAAACAAATTGAAATTGTTTTTAGATAATTTAAAATCCGATATAGAAAGTTCAGGGTTAACAGAATTTGATGAAATGAAAAAGAAATTCAAATCAAAGTATAAAAACCTACCCCAAAAATTTCACGTTTATTTGGATGAAGTAATTAAGCATTTAATGAAGTAAAAAAAGTAGAGGCTCTGCAAAATAGTTCTTTTGTCATTTCTCAGTCGAAATGACAATAAAGAGAAATCTATGTTTTGTAGAGACTCTAGTATAATATTTAAACAGGTTATGGTTTCATTTTTTTTTGTTGTTATATCTTCGAGATAAATCCCGAAGTTATATTACTTAATTGCTTTAAAACTCGTTTCAATTAAGTAAATTATTTTAATAGAACCATTTTTTGAACCTTCAAAAAATTCTTATTGTTCTCAGAAGAGGTTGTTCTGATTGAATAAAAATAAATTCCGGAAGATAAACCGGAGCCATCAAAACGAATCTTGTGTAAACCAGCCGGCATATTACCATCAACAAGTTTTGTGACCTCTTCACCCAGTATATTATAAACTACAATAGAAACATAACTTTCAAACGGAAGAGAATATTGTATTATTGTACTGGGATTAAACGGGTTTGGATAATTCTGTGAAATTGAATAATTATTAGGTAAAATATTTTTATTATCTATGGCGGTTATTAAACCATTACCATTGTAATAAATTTTATTTATAACACCACCGGCTCCGGTTAAAACCCATCCGTTTTGATCATTCGGGAAAGAAATTGAATAAATCGCTGAATTTCTGAATGTGGTGTCGCTTGTCCAGGTTTTGCCTGTATCCGAACTAAAATAAATATTGCTCGCTATGGTTGCAAGTGCAACGGTGAAAGAGTTGCCTTTTTTTATGTATGCAATATCCATTCCCCATTGATCATCATTAATAGTTAAGTTATCCCAACTATTTCCGCCGTCCAGCGTATATAAAATCTTTCCAAAAGTATACGCAAATCCAATATTTTCGTTATAAAATTTTAATATAGTCAGATAAGATGATACTTGAGAAAAATTAGTTGTATCCCAATGCACTCCTCCATCAACAGTTTTATATAATTTCTGTGGGTTAACACCTGATTCGAAAAAATAACCAATGTTTGGATTTACAAAATCAATTCGTCTCCACATATCGCCAGAATATCCTCCAAATGCTTGTGTGTTAACTGAGTTCCAATTCTTACCTCCATTTGCCGTCTTTAAAATTATAGCAGGACCTGCATTTGATTTTCCATTACCCATAGCAACTCCATTTTGCAGATCAAACATCTTAATATAATTTATAAAATTTGTAATGGTAGTGTCATAAAATTGCAGTTGCCAGGTTGTCCCTCCATCAGATGTGTTTATTATCTTCCCATTATCAGTGCCCAGCCAGATATGGTATTTATCAATAATTGAAACATCTATTGTTTTTTCAATTGGACTATTAGCCGTGTCTCCATATTCTATCATTGTCCAATTACTGCCTGAGTTAGTTGTTGTAAAGATTTTTTTATACCATCCTCCAATAACAACATTATGACCATCAGAAGCATCTATTGGTGAATAACGTAAATAACTTTTATCAATACCGTTTGTTTGTTCAACCCATTGATTTTGTGAGAATACCGGGTATGTAAGGAAAGAAATTACTAATAGTATAAAAACCTTTTTCATAAGTCCCTTTTTTTTATAACATTAGATCAAAATAAACGTAATAAAATTTTGTTAGACTATCAATGCTTAATAAAGGGGTAAAAAAAGGAAATTTTCAACAGGTTCTAACTAACATACTAATTATACTCATCCCAGCTTTTTACGGGGAGTTCATCTTCTTTGTAACGCGATAAAGCTTTTACAAATCGATCTGCAACTTGAACATTGTTTATCAGGTTAATATTCAAATCAATAGATTTCCTTCTTATCATATAATCGCTTTTAATTTCTTTTAAGTCTGTTCCTTTGGGAATGTTAATCACCAAATCGATTTTACCTTCATTTAGATAAGTGAGGACGTTAGGCTCTTTCTTTTCAAGAGGCCAGTGAAGTACTGTTGCTTCCATTCCATTTGCTTTTAAGAAATCTGCCGTGCCTTTTGTAGCGTAGAATTTTAAACCCAACTCATATAATTTTTTTGTAACAGGCAGAAGCAGTGCTTTTTGTTTTAAATTACCCGTTGAAAGCATTACTGCTTTTGTAGGAATACTGAGCCCAATTGAAAGGATGCTTTTTAAAAACGCTTCATTAAAATCATCACCCATACAGGCAACTTCTCCCGTCGAAGCCATTTCAACACCTACTACAGGATCAGAACCCTTTAGTCTTGAGAAAGAAAATTGAGATGCCTTAACACCAACATAATCAACATCAAAAGACGATTTATCTATTTTCGGTACTTTCTCACCGAGCATTAGTTTTGTGGCAATATCTATAAAGTTTACTTTTAATACTTTTGATACAAACGGAAAGCTACGGGATGCTCTTAGATTACACTCAATAACTTTTACTTCGTTGTCTTTTGCAATGAACTGAATATTAAATGGTCCCGTAATTTTTAATGCTTCTGCAATTTCTTTGGTTACAATTTTAACTCTTCTCATTGTTTCAAGATAAGTCCGCTGCGGAGGCAGTACAATTGTAGCGTCACCTGAGTGAACACCTGCATTTTCAACGTGTTCTGAAATTGCGTAACAGAATAATTTACCGTTATCGGCAACGGCGTCAACATCTATTTCTTTTGCCTCAAGAATAAATTTGCTGATAACTATCGGGTGTTCTTTGCTTATCTCTGCTGCCTTTTTTAAAAATCCCTCAAGGTGTTTATCGTTTATAACCTTACTCATTGCAGCGCCGCTTAAAACATAGCTTGGTCTTATCAGCACGGGATAACCAACTCTTTTTGCAAAGGCTTTTGCTTTTTTTAAACTTGTAAGTTCTTTCCAATCCGGTTGGTTTACTTTTATGTTATCGAGTATTTGTGAAAATTTGTTCCTGTTTTCAGCATTGTCAATATCGTCGGGGGAAGTACCTAATATCGGGATGTCCACATTGTGTAGTTTCATTGCGAGATTATTGGGTATCTGTCCACCCATAGAAATGATAACCCCTTCGGGAAGTTCTTTGTCATAAATATCAAGTATCCTTTCAAATGATAATTCTTCAAAATACAGTTTGTCGCAGATATCATAATCGGTGCTTACTGTTTCGGGATTATAGTTTATCATTATTGTGCGGTAATTCAGTTTGTTTAAAGTCATAACCGCATTTACGCAGCACCAGTCAAATTCAACCGAAGAGCCGATCCGGTATGAACCGCTGCCAAGCACAACAATTTGATTTTCACTTGGGAGCGGAATGTCGTTCTCTTCGCCGTGATAAGTTAAGTACAAATAATTTGTCTGTGCAGGGAACTCCGCCGCAAGCGTGTCTATTTGTTTAACAACGGGAATTACATTTAATGCTTTTCTGTACCTCCTAACTTCAAATTCACTTGAGTTTGTTAACGATGCCAATTGAAGGTCTGAAAAGCCTTTTTGTTTTGCTTCTTTCATCAAAGAATAATCAATTTTATTAAGACGTTTTTTCTTCAATATCTTTTCGGTGTCGACAATGTTCTTCATTTTATAAAGGAACCATTTGTTGATCTTTGTCAGGTCGTGAATTTTTTCTACCGAGTAACCCCTTACAAGAGCTTGAGCAATCGCGAATATCCTTTTATCTGTAGGTACCGCTAACTCTTCGTCTAAATTTTTAAATGTGTTATTATTAGTATCAAATCCCTTCATACCTATGTCAAGCATTCTAATTGCTTTTTGAAGTACTTCTTCGAATGATCTCCCTAAAGCCATTACTTCACCGACAGATTTCATCTCGGATCCAATGCGTGTACTTACCTGTCTGAATTTTTGAAGATCCCAGCGAGGAAATTTTAAAGCGACATAATCCAAAGCCGGCTCAAAACAAGCCGATGTTTCTTTTGTAATAATATTTTCAACTTCATTTAAGGCATAACCCAAAGCAAGTTTTGTAGCAATAAAGGCAAGAGGATACCCGGTTGCCTTAGAGGCTAACGCAGAGCTTCGGCTTAGCCGTGCATTCACTTCTATAATTCTGTAATCGTCCGAATCCGGATCGAGAGCATATTGAATGTTGCATTCACCTATTACACCGAGGTGACGGATTAGTTTTATCCCGATGGATCTTAGTTTAAAATTCTCTGCTGCTGAAAGCGTCTGTACCGGTGCAATAACAATACTGTCACCGGTGTGTATACCCATAGGGTCGACATTTTCCATAGAGCAAATAGTAATACAGTTGTTGTGCTTATCCCTCACAATTTCATATTCAACTTCTTTCCAGCCGTAAAGAGATTCTTCAATTAAAATTTGATTAGTAAAACGAAATGCTTTTTCTGCTTTTTCTATTAATTCTTTTTTGTTTTTTACTATTCCCGAACCAAGTCCGCCGAGAGCATAAGCAATACGTACCATAACCGGAAAGCCTATTTCTTTGGCTGCGGCAATTGCTTCGTCGGTGTTTTTAGCAGTCCGGCTGACTGCCATTTTTAACCCGGCTTCTTTCACCTTTTTGTCAAAGCGTAACCTGTCTTCGGTATCTTGAATAGTTTCAACAGGTGTGCCCAATATTTTTACACCGTTTCTTTTTAAGATCCCTTTTTTATGAAGATCAACACCTACGTTAAGTGCTGTTTGACCGCCGAACTGTAAAAGAATGCTGTCGGGTTGTTCTTTTTTGATTATTCTTTTTACAAAATTTGTTTTGATAGGTACAAAGTAAACTTTGTCGGCAAAGTTAGAAGAAGTTTGAATTGTAGCAATATTCGGATTGATAAGTACGGTAGTTATTCCGTCTTCTTTAAGTGCTTTAATTGCTTGGCTGCCGGAGTAATCAAATTCGCCTGCCTGCCCTATTTGCAAAGCACCGGAACCGAGAATCAAAACTTTTTTAGGCATTCCTTTTCTTATCATTTCAGCACCCTCAAGAATAAGTCAAAAATAAATTCCGTATCATCAGGTCCGGGGGATGCTTCGGGATGAAACTGTGCTGCAAAAAATGGTTTTGATATATGAATTATTCCTTCGTTGGTTCCGTCGTTTTCATTTACAAACCATTCTCTCCAATCCATAGGCAGAGTTTCGGTGTTAACTGCATACCCGTGGTTTTGCGATGTTATATAGCACTTGCGTGTTCCAAGTTCGTTACAAGGTTGATTATGAGAACGATGCCCGTACTTTAATTTGTAAGTATCGGCACCCACAGCAAGTGCAATAATTTGACTGCCGAGACAAACGCCCAAAATAGGAAGTTCTTTCTTAATTGCCTTGCGGACATTTTTTATTGTTTCCTTACATATTTTAGGATTGCCCGGTCCGTTTGAAATTATAATCCCGTCCGCTTTTTCATTTAAAAAATTATAATCATAAGGTACTCTTAAAACGGTAATATCTCTTCTTAGAAAAGCTTGAATAATATTGTTCTTTGTTCCGCAGTCCACAAGAATAATTTTTGTTTTACCCTTTTTATATTCAATAGGTTTTTTAACACTTACTTGTGAAACAAGATCAAGCTTATCGATATCTTCAAAATCAACTTTCTTTTTGTTGTTGATGATTATCATTCCAGGCATTGTACCGCTTTCTCTTAACTTCCGGGTTAGTTTGCGTGTATCAATTCCGAAAATAGCCGGTATCTTTTCTTCTTTTAACCAACTGGAAAGAGAACGTTCGGCATTCCAGTGTGAATAGTTTTCTGAGTATTCTGATACGATCAATCCCCTGCAGTGAATATTATCCGATTCAAAATATTTTAATAACCCGTTTTCTTTTTCTTTGCCGGGCACTCCGTAGTTACCGATTAGGGGGTAAGTCATTGTTAAAATCTGACCCCTGTAAGAAGGGTCGGTTAAAGTTTCCGGGTAGCCGACCATTCCCGTATTAAACACTACCTCTCCGTTAGTGTTGGTTTCATAACCGAAACTTTTACCTATAAACTCGCTTCCGTCATTTAGAATTAATTTTGCTTCTTTGTATTTCATTGTTCCTAAAATTTTTGACAAAAAAATAGCCACTCATTGAGTGGCTTTAAAATTCTTACTTATATTTTGTCTGCAATTATTTTTAACACTTGATATAATTTTAGTTCTCTATTATAAATTCGGCTCAAATATATATTAAACTGATAAGATTTACAAATCTTGGAATAATGTAAAACGGAAAATGAAAGACGCAAAACAATAATCGTGAAAGACAAGGTTAGGAGTTTATTAGTTTTGCCGTTTTACTTTTGCTTTTTAACACAACTCAATATAACAGGAATTGAAAAAAACAGAAGGGAAAAATATTTTACACTATAGTTGATATTTTTATTAATTAAAACTAACTTATAAAGCAAGCCTAATTTTTGAAGACAAATTTAATGTTGAACAAAGTTAATTTTTAATATTGTTTTTTATGATTTAAACTATTTTCCATTACTCTTGTACTTTTAGATATGCGATTTTTAATATACCGTAAAACATCTCACCGTTTTTAATTATCTCATAAAATCAATAACACTTGAATTAGTATAAATAAATTTATCATTATTACTTCTAATAGAAATTGCAATTTGTTTCGTTTACAGTTCATCTTTGTAGCTTTTTAAAGTGATACTGTAAATTCTATAATTAATATATTAACTAATTATGAGGTGAACTATGAAAAAATTCTACTTTTTTCTTTTTCTAATTTCTTGGGTTACAATATCTTTTGCTCAAGAAGTTGTTATCAAAGGAAAGGTAACCGGTTTTGATTCTTTTAAATCTAAACAGCTTCCTTTGATAGGTGTTAACATTATTGTAAAAAATACAACTATAGGAGTTTCAACTAATTCTAAAGGCTTATTTACTTTGAAAGTAAAAAGTTTACCTGTTGATGTAGTTTTTTCATATATAGGATATAAGAAAAAAACAATTAAAGTTAATACGGAAACATTTTTAAATGTTGTTTTAAAAGGAAACATTTATAGTTCTAAAGATTTGTTAGTTGTTGGTTCACGTTTCAGACCAAGGACTTCTATTACCTCATCTGTTCCAATCGATAATATAACAATGGAAGAAATGCGCAGCACTTCTCAAGTATCTTTGGATAAAATTCTCACTTATCTTGTTCCTTCATTCAATTCTACACAACAAACAATATCCGATGCAACAGCTCATTTTGACCCTGCAGATTTAAGAGGATTAGGACCAAGCCGTACTCTTGTTTTAATCAACGGGAAAAGGAAAAATCCTTCTGCTTTGGTTTTTATAAATGATACACCGGGTAAAGGTGATGTTGGGGTGGATATGAACAGTATCCCTTTAAGTGCTATTAAACGAGTAGAAATATTACGCGATGGTGCCTCCGCTCAGTATGGTTCAGATGCCATTGCCGGAGTTATAAATATTATTTTAAATGATGAAAGTAAAATAACTAAAATTAATAGCTATTCCGGTGTAACCGCAAAGGGTGATGGATTTCAAATTGGAGGAAGTATAGATAAAGGATTTAAATTAGGTAATAATGGTTTCTTGAATGTATCAACAGCTTACTCAAGCCAAAGAGAAACTAATAGAGCCGGTACCCCGGGTAAAGATGTTCTTTTTGGTGTAGGCGCTTCAAATCCATGGATACAAAAACATCCCGGTTTGGGGATGCGTGTTGGATTACCTAATATGAAAACAGCAGACATTTATTATAATTCCGAATTAAATTTGAATGAGTCTGATAAAATTTATTCATTCGGAGGAATAGTCTATAGACAAGGCTTAAGTTATGCTTTATACCGTACACCATATTGGATTCCCGATAAATTTTTTATAAAGCACAAAAAAGGTACTACTTATGAAGGATTCCAACCTACTTTTGAAACAAGTATTATGGATAAACAATTTACTACAGGATTCCGTTCTAAGAAAAATGGCTGGAATTATGATATCAGTTATACTTTCGGAAGTAATTCTGTGGATTATAAAGTAAGTAACTCTATTAATCTTAGCTTGGGAGAACTCAGTCCTACAGTGTTTAACCCCGGAGGATATGGTTTTAAAAATCATATTTTAAATTTTGATATTTCAAAATTATTCTTTGATAAATTATTTGTTAGTGCCGGAAGTGAATTTAGATTAGAAAATTTTATTGCTGTTGCAGGTGGAGAAGCTTCATATAAAGGCGGCGGAGTACAATCTTTCCCTGGCTTACAACCTCAAAATGCCGTTGATGCTAAACGTACTAATATCGGCGTTTATTTAGACATCGGCTCAGACCTAACCGAAAACGTCTTTGTGGGCGGTGCCATTCGTTATGAAGATTATAGTGACTTTGGATCAAACGTAACTTATAAAGTAAGTGGGCGGGTAAAAACAAGCGACAATAGGTTTACCTTTAGAGGTTCAATTTCTTCAGGCTTTCGTGCACCTTCTTTACATCAAATTTATTTAAGTAATATTCAAACATTGGTTTCAGGCGGTACTGTCAGTAACCAGGGTACTTTTAATAATGATAGCCCTGTGTTACGTAAATTGGGTGTAAATAAATTAAAAGAAGAAACTTCCACAAACTACACTATCGGAATTGCAGGCAAACCTGTAGGAGGATTTTCTTTTAGTGTTGATTATTTTAGAATTAATCTAAAAGACCGTATTGTATATTCCAGTGCTATATTTTCAACCGATACAACAACTACAGTCGGGCGTATTTTACGCGATAATAGTATTACAAGCTTAAAATTCTTTATAAATGCTGTTAACACAATTACCAAAGGTATTGATATTGTTGCAAGTTACCGATACGGAAAATTAAGTTTACGTACTGCTGCTTCATTTCTTAAGCATTCAATAGACGGGAAAATTAATACTCCCGCCGTTCTTGCAGCAGACGGGGTAGATATTTTTGACAGAAAAGAGCAATCCCGTATATTAACGGCAAGACCAACAAAGAAAGTTGTGTTAGGTTTAACATACAATTTTGACCCGTTAACCGTTAATGTATCAGCAACTTATTTTGGCGAGGTAACCTGGCGGCATGTTAACAACGGTTTGAACGGTGTTGATTTAGGCAACGGACCTCTACCGACCAATGACGCTGCTTTTGATCAGACCTTTTCTGCAAAAGTAATAACCGATTTAAATTTTAGTTACAAAATAAGTCAAAGTATTTCATTAGGTCTACTGGTAAATAATTTGTTTGATGTTTATCCGGATGTAATTAATACAAAAGGCGATTTTGTAACTAATTTAGGCGGTCGTTTTAAATATCCTTGGGAAGTAAATCAATTTGGTTTCAACGGTCGTGTAATAATGGGTACTGTTAATATTAGCTTATAGAAAGTAAAAATATAAATTAATTAAAACACTTCCGGCTCAATTAAAAAGTCCATCTCTTATAGATGGACTTTTTTTATTTGCAAGCATTGAAAAAAGAAACGGAAAAGATAAAAGGTAAATATAAAATAAAAGCAAAGTTTAAAAATTAATAATCTTATCATTTCACTATCTCTTTGCCATGATTAAATAATAATAACGATCTATTAGTTGTACAAAAAAATGACGGAAGGAAAAAGATACAAATAACATTGTTAAATATTGTAAATGATAATGGAATAAGTTAATTTGTATTTGGGAGGGGGGTATTCTCCTTTGTAATAATTATGCTCTGCAATAATTATTATTTCTCAACAAACCCTTCAAAAAGAATAATAGTATTATTGTTAAAATTAATTAACGGAATATGCTTGCATCTCTTTACAGCATAGGTAAACAATTAATTAGTAAACAGACACGAATCCCGATACAAAACATCGGGACAAGTTTTCACGAATTTACACGAAAATAAAATAAGAATTGGATGTGAGATGTGAGAATAACAATTAAATTAAAGTGCAGTCCTAATTCTAGATTACCAATTAATTATAATTACGCTCTTTCTGCTGCAATTTATAAATTACTTAGATTTGGTTCCGAAGATTTTGCTGAATTTTTACACAACATCGGTTTTAAAAATGCCGGTAAAACTTATAAACTATTTTCCTTTGCTTTAAGATTTAACAAGTTTAAAATACAAAACCAAACAATACATCTTTTAGAGCCGACTGCTTTTCTAATTATTACCTCTCCACTTATTGAAGAATTTATACAAAATTTTATTGTTGGAACATTTGCACAACAGAAAATAGAAATTATTAGCGGTGAATTTAAGACTGTTTTTTATATTGAACAAATTGAAAGTTTACCTCCAATATCCTTTCAAAACAAAATGAAATTTATAATGCTATCTCCGATAATCCTTTCTACAAAGCAAAAATATAATGGGAAATTACAACAATATTACTTTAGGTATAATGACCCGATGGAAGAAATAAATAGAGTGTTGAATCAAAATTTAATTAACAAATCTGAAATAATAAAAAATAAAGAATACAGTGAAGATGGAGTAAAGATTAAATGGGATGAAAAATACATACAACGAATGGAAGCAAAGAAGAAAAGATTAACAAAAAAAATTACAGTTAGAAAAAGTGAACAGATAAAAATAGATCTAATTGGTAACCAATTACCATTTGAAATTGAAGGCGATACCGAACTAATTAAAATTGGGTACGAATGCGGTTTTGGTGAAAAGAATAGTCTGGGATTTGGGCTAGTTGAAACTAACTAATATAAAATTAAATGAAAACAATCCGTGGTAATTTGTGTAATTAGTGTCTCGCTGGGAGTCACGTGGCGGAGCCAGACACGAATTTCACGAATTTACACGAAAATAAATTAGAAACATGAAAACAATTTAAATAATAAAAGTATTGTTAATGTATGAGTAAAAAAAATAACTTCTTAAATTTCTTTACTAAACTTACGGACTTTGCACCTTATGAGTTTCAATTAAATACCTTTTCACTATTTATTGATGGGAAAAGTAATATTATTCAAGCTCCTACAGGAAGCGGGAAAACTTGGGGAGCTCTAGCACCATTTATTTTTTGTTGGAAAGAATGGAAAGATGGAAGACAAAACAGAGAAGATTATCCAAGGAAATTAATTTATTCACTACCATTAAGAACCTTAGCAAATTCATTATTTAATGAAGTATTAAATAAAATTACAGAAAAATTTCCAGAGCTTGATATAAAGATAAAATTACAAACTGGTGAATTTCCAAATGATTTATTTTTCGAGGGAGATATTATCTTTACAACCATTGACCAAACTTTAAGCAACGTTTTAGGAATACCGCTTTCGTTACCTAAAAAGTTAGCGAACATTAATGCTGGAGCAATAATTTCTTCTTATTTGGTTTTTGATGAATTTCATCTATTAGATCCAAAAGCATCATTAAAAACTACTATCATTCTTTTGGATGCATTAAAGAAAATTTCTCCTTTCTGTTTAATGACAGCAACACTGTCTAATAATTTTTTGGACAAGAGTTCCCAACTTTTAAATGCTAAAATTACAAAGGTAAACAGAGAAGATTATAATTCTTTTGCTTTTGTAAAAAACATTACTCGTAGAAATATCAATATTAACAAGGAAACTTTAACAATTGAAAAAATAATAAGAGAGCACAAGCAGAAAACGATTGTTATTTGTAATACAGTGGATAGATGTGTCAATATTTTTAAAGAATTGTTAGTAAAAAAAGATAATGAAGAAATAAAGTCAGAACTAATTTGTATTCATTCACGTTTTTTTCAAGAAGATCGAAAAAGAAAAGAGAAAAGAATTTTAGAATTATTTGGACAACAATCTAATGCTGATGTTATTTTGGTTTCCACACAAGTTATTGAGGTAGGATTAGATATTTCTTGTGATACTATGCACACAGAAATTTCACCAATTAATTCTTTAGTGCAAAGAGCAGGGCGTTGTGCAAGATGGCAAGGAAATGGAGAGCTATTTATTTATGATGTTCCTGAGAGAAAATATTTACCATATAAAAAAGAACTATCAGAAAATACATTTAAAACACTAATTAAATATGAGAATAGTAACCTGGATTTTTATTTATCGCAAGAAATTATTGAGAAAGTTCTTACCGAGTATGAAAGAAATATTTTTGATGAAATTCAAAATGATTCAATAAATACGTGGCAAAATATTAAAGATAGTTGGAAAACTGGAGAGCAAGCTTATGTGCGAACATTAATTAGAGATATCCGTTCAATCAATGTTGTTTT
>ENA-ORDP01000782-ORDP01000782.1-marine-sediment-metagenome-genome-assembly--contig:-NODE-782-length-19211-cov-8.816193_pt1 | contig 19211 bp, 15 predicted proteins | sample MGYA00248627_ERZ508539 | MGnify/ENA primary metagenome ERZ508539 (study PRJEB26208, sample SAMN05571518) | marine sediment metagenome | biome: deep sea; feature: Hydrothermal vent; material... | reverse complement strand
TCTGTTCCTCGATATAGCCACGCGCGTTGGTCGCCAGTGTCGTGAATACACCGCCGACCTTCTTCTCCAGGCGTGCAAACGACTCGCGGGAACTGAACGAAACGCGGTAGTAGTTATTGATATCCTGGTAACGGAACATGACGCCGACGTCCTGGCCGTCGAAGGCAGCGCGTGACGGTATGTCTTTCAGTGGCGTGATGTCGACGCTGACTCTGTAGTCGGACAGGCCAACCAGCCCCGGCAGATAGGAATAAGTCCCCAGCTTATACGACTGGTCGAACGGCATGCCGAATGATTGGTCTGCCACGTCGGTACTCTGCTGATAAGCCCCCCCATTCACCAACCAGCTGGGCGATATACCGGTATCGCTGAGCGTCACCCAGGCATTGACATTGGGGTTGGTAAAGTCATAGGAAAGTGGCAAAACTGGACTTGCCGAAACGATTTCAATCGCTGCGACGATGGGGTCTTCCACTCCATGAATAAACTGTATATCAATCTGTCCATCAGCCACCGTTACCGGCACGCTACGCACCAACGCTACATTCGCCCCCACCGTGCCATAGATATCCAGGTTGCTGATGACCGTGGCACCTTCCATCTGCACACTGAATACCCGTGCGCCCACGCTGAAGGTCCCGCTGTAGTTCTCGGCAAAATGCAGGTTGACCGTGTAGTCCCCATTGGGTACCGCAAAGCTATAAATCAAATCCGGTGCCGCTGCAGGATCAAAGCGCTGCACCTGGTAAAGCACATCATCCGCAGTCCCGGCAATAGCTGCGCCGAGACCCGCCGTGGAAATACGCCCGGTATTGAAACCGGTGTCCGCCGACCACACGTTGCTCGCACCATCAGTGTAGGCATTCCCTCCGGCATTGACCCGAATATCCACAGCCCAAACAGCCGTTGCGAACGCAGCAGACATGGTGTAAATAAGGAGAATGAAAATGGCGTATATAAAGGTACTGTCAGGCACTTGAATATGTGCTTGCAGCCGACCGACAAATTGAGAAGTTCCTATTACCTGCATTTCGTATCATCCGCTATAATTATTATTATGCACAACATTGCCAGATGCCCCGCAGAGAACACAGTTCAACTACACCCGTTACGGCTTTCTAGCATAATTCTCCCGAATGTTAAATGACAGTTTGGCACATCAATTTTATGAGAAAATAACTATATATTTGTATTACAGAAGGTTATAACTTATTTTGTAGGTAATTTAGCAAGAACAAATATTTGATTAAGCCGTATGCAAAACCATAACAACAGGTTGAAATAATGATTTCGAGACGACAATTCCTGGTATTTCTCGCAACCCTGACCACCGCTTTCAGTACGCTGCGTAGCGTACAGGGGGAAACCAAGAGACTGTATCTTCATAATGGCTGGGTGCTCCGGACCGATGATCTGGTAGACGACTGGACCGGAGAATAAATCATGCTCATTGATCTCGAGTCTACCGGAAAAGCGGCGCTCGATAACTCCTACGATATTTGCATCAGCGGCTCCGGCCCGGCAGGTCTCACCCTGGCGTTAAAACTGGCAAAAAAACACTATCGTATCCTGTTGCTGGAAGCGGGGGGGCTTACGTATACCGAAGCATCCAACAAGGTCTATGTAGGAACCAATACGGGTCTGGATTATTTTCCCAGCAATGTCTGCCGGCAGCGTTTTTTTGGTGGCACATCCAACCACTGGGGAGGCTGGTGCCATGCATTGAATACCGAGGACTTTGAGGTACGCGATTATGTACCCTACAGTGGATGGCCAATAAAGAAGCGTAGCCTGGATCCTTATTATGCAGAAACGGCCGCTATCCTGGATATCAAGACCTCTACTGCACCGGATTATCTCCAGCTGCTGGGGAAAGACCCGAACCTGGAAAAAATCGATTTCAGCTACAGCTTGCCGATAACCCGCTTCGGCACGAAATACCGTAAAACCGTCGAATCGTCCAGGAACATCACCTGCGTGTTAAATGCAAACGTCGTTGATATCAAACTCAACGAAAATGCTGACGCCGTATCATCAATGATGCTTTCCAATTTTACTGGTGAAAACTTCGAAACAGAGGCGGACTACTACGTTTTATGTCATGGCGGTATGGAAAATCCCCGCACCCTGTTAAATGCAAACCGGCAGGTAAAACACGGTATCGGCAATGGCAATGATCTGGTTGGCCGTTTTTTTATGGAACACCCCCACTTCAACGTCGCCACGGCGCTGTTGAATTACGAACATCCGGCCTTCGCCCGCTACGCCAGTATGAAACAAGCTGATTTTAAAACCGCATTTTATGAACCAAGAGCAGCATTCCAGAAGAAGAATAAAATCCTTAACTTTGGCCTGCGATTCCGCCCACGGGAAGGAACCGGTACACCACCGCATCATTCCTCCTTTAAAGAAAGGCTGAAGCGATTTGTTTGTGAGTCCGATACGTTGCTACCCATTGCTGACGACCTTAAGGGAGAGAAACGCGTTAACTGCCCCCACGATCTTAGCTTGAAAACCGCGTCGGAGCCGAGTCCTAACCCGGACAGCCAGATAAAACTCGCTAAAGCGGTTGACCGTTTTGGCAATCCACGCATTGACGTGGACTGGCGCCTGACACAACTGGACAAGCACACGTTAAGGCAAAGCGCGCTGGAAGCGGGCAGGATCCTGGCGCAGAAGGACCTGGGGCGGGTAAGGCTGTCGGATTGGCTGATCGATTCAAGTTTGACCTTTCCTGATACAGCGCACGATGAAGTTGGGGGGAACCACCATATGGGTACCACCCGTATGGCATCATCACCCGAGCAGGGTGTTGTTAACGAAAATCTTCAGGTATTCGGTATTCGGAATTTATATATAGGTGGAAGTAGCGTTTTTCCCACCAGCGGCCACGCCAATCCTACTTTCACTATCGTCCAACTCAGCCTACGGCTGGCCGATCATCTTAACAGCCGGATGAATCGGGATTGAGAACAGAAACCACCCGGCTTACAGCCGTTATACAATGTAGTAACAAACGATTGCGGGTGATTCTGCGCAATAATGTTAATATTTTCGACACCTCTATCACTGGCGAAAAATATTTTAACTCAATGTTTATTTTAATTATTTGTTTATTAGCTGCTGTTACTATATCCCAGAAAACACAAAACACAGAATTATTTACAGTACGCAGACGAATGACTTGCCACAGCAGACACATCCATAAGATTAAGTTTTAATCTATTGTTATAAAACGTAATATTCGCGAGATTTGGATTGAAGTATACTCATTGAAGCTCAGTTTTCTCCGCATATTCGTCGAATTATTTTACAGTAGAAATTAGGGTGCCAGTATATACGTACAATTTTCAATTGGTTATAATTAGGTATAGTTTTTGCTTTTAGATAACAAAATACCTTGTACAGAGAGAATCGCTCATGGCCTACCATACGCTACGCACCACGCTAACGCTCGCTGCCGTCCTGGTGGCGGTAACTGTTTCAGGCAACTTGTTTGCGGCTGATTTTGCACCAGCAAAAACACTGACAGCCAGCACTGACCCAACCGCAGTCGTCAGCGGCGACCTGAACGCCGATACCGTACCAGACCTTGTGGTCGCCAATTTTGGCAGCGGGAGTATCAGTGTCATGCTGGGCAAAGGTGACTCACTGGGCGGGTTTAATGCAGCTACAAACATCACCGTCGGTACCGGCGCAACGACTACGAAGCCCGCCGCAGTGGCGATTGGTGACGTTGTTGGCGTGGCCCCCGCGACAGCGCCCGACGGCATCCCGGATATTGTCGTAGCGGTATTCGGTGAGAATCTGGTGGCTGTGCTGCCAGGCAATGGTGATGGTACTTTTGGCGCAGCCACCAATTATACAACGACTGACGGCATCGGTACCGGGCCCAAATCCCTCGTCCTGGGTGATGTCGATGCCGACACAGATCTCGACATCATCGCCGCCAATTTCAATAGCGCCGACATTACAGTGCTCCTGAATAGCGGTGCAAATACGTTTGCCAAAGCAACAAACTCACCTTTTATCGCCGGCAACAAGCCGTTTGCAGTAACGTTCGCTGACGCCACTGGCGACGGCATACCGGATATCACCTGCACGAACTTCCTTGCCAACACGATCACCGTGCTCAAAGGTTCGAACAACGCGAACTTCGTTGCCGTTACCGGCAGCCCATTCCCGGCAGGCGCAGGCCCGGATGGACTGTCAATTGGAAGCCTGAACAGTAATACTGACAGTTTCCCCGACCTTGCTGTGGCCAATTCGACCGACGGCTCCGTGAGCGTATTTTTGGGTGATGGCGCCGGGGGGTTTGCACTAAAGGCCGATACACTGACAGGTACCGATGCGCGCAGTATCGCCATTATCGATGTCGACAACGACACGCAGGTCGACCTCGTCGTCGTCCATGCGGGCAGCAATAACGTCAGCGTCCTGCCGGGCGATGGTTCCGGTATCTTCCTTGCAGCGAGTATTGTCAACTTCCCTGCTGGAACAGCGCCGACATCACTGGCGATCAATGATTTCGACGGTGATACCCTTCCCGATATTGCAGTCGCGAATGAAGGTGGCGCATCCACATCCGCCAGCCTGCTGATCAACGACAAGCAACCCACGCCACTCGATGATTTATTGCTGAAAATTATCAACAACGCCACCAACGTGCCGCTGGACGTACTGGTGAATGACACCGACCCCGATGCTGGGGATACGCTGACTGTCACGGCAGTCAGCACACCTGTCCCCAGCGGTTCTGCCACCAGCAACGTCACTAATGTGCTCTACACACCAACGGCAACGAATGCGACCGAGAGCTTCACTTACACCGTGGCAGACCAGTTCGGCTACACCCAAACTGCCAATGTCACCGTGATCATGGCTGCCAACCAGGCGCCGAGCTTTACCAGCGCAGCTGTGACAGCGGCCACGCAGGACATCGCTTATACCTATAACATTACTGCTACTGCGCCGGAAGCCGGTGATGCCCTGACCATCACGGCGACGACCAAACCGGCCTGGCTGACACTGACCGATAACGGTAACGGCACAGCGACACTGTCCGGCACGCCGATTAATGCTGATGTAACTGGCACTAACACCGTCGACCTGCTGGTCACCGACTCCGGCCCCGGACTCCTCACCGGCCCGCAAATGTTCACCATCGCAGTTGCAAACGTGAACGATGCGCCGACCGATATTGCCTTGGACGTAGCGGCCGTGGATGAAAATTCCGCCAACAACACGGTGGTCGGTAACTTGACCACGACCGACCCGGATGCGGGTGACTCCTTCACCTATTCCCTGGTCAGTCCTTCCAACGGTGCCGGTGGCCGCTTCAAAGTGGTGGGCAACCAGATCCAGGTGGCCAACGGCAGCTTGCTGAACTTCGAAGCCAATACCAGCCATACGATCAGTGTTCGGACCACAGACAGTGGCTCAAGCACATTTGACAAGAACTTCACCGTCACGGTGAACAACGTCAACGAAGTACCGGTACCGACTGCACCGGCGATCAGTACCAACGAAGACGTCCCCGGCACAAGTCAGATCGCACCCAATGACCCGGATACCGGTAGCGCCTTTACTTATTCAGTAACCGCACAAGGGTCCAAAGGAACCGCAACCGTCTCGGCGAGTGGCCTGGTGACTTATACGCCGTCCCTGAATCTCAACGGTTCCGATTCAGTCACAGTAACGGTCACAGACAACGGCAGCCCGAACCTGAGTGCTCCGGTTACCATCCCGGTCACGATTGTGCCTGTGAATGACCCTCCGATACCGTCTGGCACTATCAGCGCGCAGTCGGGTACCGAGGGCACCGCCTTTGGCCCACTGAACGTAACCGGTAACTTTATCGATCCTGACAGTACGCGGACCTATTCGATAACCGCCGGCCTGCCCACAGGCACAGGGCTGACGATCAATTCCACCTCAGGAGTCATCGGCGGCACACCAACCGACGCCGATGCCAAAGCCACTCAGCCGATCAGCGTTACTGTCTCGGCAAGCGACGGCAGCTTCCAGGCCACGCAGCAATTCAACCTGAGCATCGCCGACATCAACAATGTACCGGCGTTCACCAGCACCGCGGTAACCAGTGCAACGCAGGGCGTCGCCTACAGCTACAGTATTACCAGTAACGACCCCGATGCCGGCGATACACTCACGATCACGGCAGGCACCCTGCCTGCCTGGCTGACGCTGACCGACAACGGCAATGGCACCGCCACGCTTTCCGGCACACCGGCCAACGCCGATGTCGGCAACGTGAGTGTCGACCTGACCGTGACCGACAACGGAACCGGCAATCTGACCGGCACCCAGTCATTCACCCTCAACGTGGCCAACGTCAACGATGCTCCAACGGTGACTTCAGGCGGCATCATTCTGTTCCAGGAAAGCAGTGACACCGTGCAGGTGAATGTCAGCGACCCGGATGTGGGTGATACCTTCACCTATGCTGTTACCCGGCAGTCGACCACCGGCGGCAATGGTGCCACCGTGGATGCCAATGGCCTGGTGACCTATGACGCCATTGGCGCCACAGCCGGCACGGACAGCATCGAAGTAACTGTGACCGACCAGGCCGGAGCCGGTATAGCCGTACCGGTCACTATCGCCGTAACTGTCAACACCACTGGTGAAACGGACAGCAATGGCGACGGTGTTACCGACGCCCAGGCCATAGCGCTTGAACTGAATCCAAATGCTGTGAATGGTGACACCGATGGTGATGGCATACCCGACGCCAACGAGATTGGTGATCCCGCCAACCCCACTGACAGTGACAGTGACGGCGTGATCAATGCCCTCGAAGCCGGCGCCACCGCCAGCGATGCCGCCATTGCCAGTGGTGTACCGTTAGACAATGGCGACGCTGTCACCATCAGCAGCAACGGACAGGCACTGACCGGTGTCGTTACAGGCACTGCCACCAATGGTCCGGCTGGCATCAACTTCCCGCTGGGAACCATCGGTTACACGACCACGACCACAAACCCTGGCGACACCGTCACCGTCCGTCTGACTTTCTCGGCGGCGCTGCCCAGTAACATGAAGCTGTACAAGGTAGATAACAGCGGCGCCTTCACCGAGCTGCCGACCAGCGTCTGGACCCTGGTCAATAGCACCACCGTCGATGTCACTCTGACCGACGGCGACCCCGCCACTGATCTGGATGGTATCGCTGATGGCAGCATCGATGATCCCCTGGCCGTAGGCAGCCCGGCGCCCAGCAGTAGCGGTGGTGGCGGTGGTTGTACACTGACCAACAGCGGTGATCAGGCTAAAGACCCCCTGATGCCGATGCTGATGCTGACGGCGGTAGTCTGGCTGAGCCGCCGTAAACGGCCTGGTTGTAAAGCCAGGTAGTCCTGCAACAAACCCGCAAGAAAGACAGCGCCGGACGGTTTTAACGTCCGGCGCTTTTTATTACTCCTCCATTTTTCCCTGCAACGCCTGCGCCGTTTTCAAGCCGTCCAGCCACCGCTGATCTCCTGTCCGGAACCAGGGCTGCCGCACTACCCGTCCACTTTTCAATAATTCCGGGATTGTCACAAACCGGTAGTCCGCATGTTCGCTCAACAGCTGATCGACAACCTGCAGCGTCGGCGTCCGGTCCAGGCTGGTGTGTTGTGCCGCGCTGAACAATCCGTCGTGCAGCAGGATGATATTTCCGGGCTGCACCTTGCCTGCCAGTTTCTCCAGAATTTTGTCGGCACCCCAGTCCCGCCAATCGCCGGCCAGCACGTTCCAGGCAATTACCTCGTACCCGGCACACAGGGCGTCCAACCTGGAAGCCGGGTCCTGGTGTCCAAATGGCGGCCGAAACAGCTTCTGACCATGAGGAGCCAGGACATCAGCACAACGGCGCAGCTGCGCGCGTCGCTGTCGGCCGGTCAACGTCGGGAAGGAAGGGTGATCCCAGGAATGGTTTGCCACCACATGCCCCTGCGCCACCACTTTGGCGACAAGATCAGGGTATTTTGCCGCAGTCTGCCCCACCATGAAAAAAGTTGCCTGCGCGTGATGCTGTTCGAGTATATCCAGCAGCTGCGGGGTGTAGTCAGGGTTCGGCCCGTCATCGAATGTCAGTGCCACACAGGGATTCCGGGTATCCACACGGATAACCGTCCCCGTACGAGTGAGCTTTAGCAGGATACGCGCAAGTCGCTTATTCATCAGCGATCACTCAGGTCGGTGGAACCCGGTATTTGATAATCCCCCTGGTCTTGCCGACCATGGTCCCGAACTGCCCGACCCAATCAGAACGTGACGATGCCCGCCGCAACTTTTTAATACTTCGCAAAACATATTTCCAGCCATTGAAGTAGCTACGCCACGGATGTGACATAGGCGCTCCATAGGAGCGGTAACGTTTGGACAGGAAAACATTGTACTCGGCATAATTGTATTTCTGCCGGTAGATGCTGCGCAGATCGGTGCGAAAGCGGACCCGCATCACCGCCTCGGGCACAAAATGGAATGTCGCGCCCGCCAACTGTGCCTTCCAGACATAATCCGTGTCTTCCAGAAACGGCAGGCTCTCATCAAACCCTCCAATTCGAAAGTGCAGCGCCCGCCGGATACCAATAGTTCCACCACCGGCATGGGGCAGATGAGGTGGATAATGAATCGTCTGAAGCCCTTCCTCCTGCAGCGTGTTCCGGTAATGCCGGTTTTCATGCTGGTTGAGTGTCTCCACATCGCAACGGGTTGCAACCAACTCGTGCGCCAGCAGCGCCTCACCGATAGCCGGCAACCAGCCCGGTGCGACCTGGTCATCTGCGTCCGCAAAAGCGATCGATTCACCTTTCGCGGCTTGTATACCTTTGTTCAGGGCAAATGACTTACCCTGTTTTTCAGAAGCATCGATGATTCTCAAATTAGGCAGGCGGCCCTGGTAGTGTTCCGCGATCTTGCGGGAACCGTCGGTGGAACGATTATCAACGAAGATGATTTCCCAGGGCCTGGACCACTGCTGAACAGCAAGTCCTTCCAGTTGATCCGCCAGGGTGGTTTCTCCGTTGTAACACGCGATGACTACGCTCAGGTCTGTCATTATTATTGTCCGACTACGAAGTGTTAAACAGAAATTTTCGTTTATATTACAATATTGCGATTATAATGCCATTAACACCTGGTTCGACCCGATTAACCGACTGAGGTGGCTCTACAGTGAATTGGCATAACCTCAAACATCGCTTCCTGATACGCCTGGCTGCTGCCTTACAGCAGGTAGCGGATGCGGCTGCCTGTCACAATCCACCGACATTCGCCAACACGCCACGCAACCTGATCATTCAGTTTCCGCGGCGGATTCACGGTTCGGAAAATATCAGTGTGGGAGACGACGTCTACCTGGGGCCCAATGCGCTGCTCAATGCCATACGCCAGTATCCCGGATCGATTATGGGGAACGACCTTTACCCGACCTCACCTGTCCATTACCAGCCACGCATCGAAATCGGCAGCCATGTGTCTTCCACGGGCGGTCTGCAAGTGTCAGCCGTCGAGCACATCTGCATTGAAGATGACGTGATGTTTGCCGCTAATGTCAACATCACGGACGCCCTGCACGGGTTCGAGACCGCGGACATCCCGTACAAGTATCAGCCCCTGTTTCGCAGTGCGCCCATCCGGATTGGCAAAGGCAGCTGGATCGGACAGAACGTGGTCATTTTACCCGGGGTCACTATCGGTGAACAGTGTATAATCGGCGCCAACAGCACGGTCACGAAATCGATTCCCGCGCGCAGTATCGCGTTCGGCAATCCGGCGCGTGTACACAAACAATGGAATGCAACGTCACGGCAGTGGGAACCGGTCGCACAGCCGGCCGAATAATAAACAGAGACGCTTCCGTATGTCAGGTCATCCCCTGGTAACAATTGGTATCCCTACCTATAACCGTGCAGACGGCCACCTGCGGCAGGCGCTGGAGAGTGCGCTCGCCCAGCAATATGAGCCGCTGGAAATTATTGTTTCCGACAATTGTTCGACGGACAACACGGCCGAACTGGTAAAAAGCTACGGTGATCCACGCATTCGCTATGAGAAGCACTGCCCGGGGCTTGGCGCGCTGGGTAATTTCAATTATTGCGTAGACGCTGCAAAAGGCGATTATCTGCTGCTGCTTCACGACGACGACGTCATCGATGCTGACATGATCGAAAGTTGTCTGGCGGCGGCTAACTACGAAACCGGTTGCGGCATTATCCGCACCGGCGTGCGTACCATTGATAATGAAGGCAACACCCTCTACGAGTCACGCAATTGTGTCTCGGGCCTGGGGGTCACCGACTTTTTTATTGGCTGGTTTACCGAAAAAACAGCCATCTATTTTTGTAATACCCTGTACAACACCCGCTACCTGCGGGAACTGGGGGGGTTTGCGCCCAGTTATGTTCACGACAGTATTGCTATCGCGCAACTGGCGGCCCACTATCCCAGGGCTGATGTGGAAGAGGTCAAGGCGGGTTTCCGGCAACACCCGGAAGAACAGTCGACTTTCGCCATCAAGGTCAAGGTCTGGGCCGAGGATTTTCATGACTTACTCGACCTGATGGTCAACCTGGCGCCGGAACGGCAGTCGGAAGTGCAGGAAAAAGGCAGCCGCTTTTTATCGAGACTGAGCTTCAACCGGATGAGAGCACAAAAATCGCTGTTACAGAAATTGATCTCCTGGTTCTGGGTTGTGCATATTTTCGGTTACCGTTACTGGCGTTAAGACAACGCACAAAAGAGGAAACGATGTCCACGAGCAATACTGCCATCAAGGTGGAAAATATCAGCAAGGTCTATCGCCTGGGTGTCAAGGAAGAAGCCGAGGAGTCACTGCTGAAGTCCGTTGTACAGATGATCAAAAGTCCGGTAAAGAATTATAAAAAGTACCGATCACTGTACACGTTTACCGATCTGGATTTCGATAACCCCGACCCAAGCGCCGATCCTGATGTGTTGTGGGCGTTACGTAATGTTTCCTTTGATGTTAACCGCGGGGAGGTGGTTGGTATTATCGGCCGCAATGGCGCTGGCAAATCGACGCTTCTGAAAATCCTTTCCCGGATCACCCCGCCCGCCCGGGGCCGGATCGAGATTCATGGTCGTACTTCCAGCCTGCTGGAAGTGGGCACCGGTTTCCACAACGAGCTGACCGGCCGTGAGAACGTCTATCTGAATGGCACCATTCTGGGTATGCGTAAAAAAGAAGTCGATCAGAAGTTCGATGAAATCGTCGAGTTTTCCGGTGTGGAGAAATTCCTGGATACACCGGTCAAACGTTACTCCAGTGGCATGCGGGTGCGGCTGGCATTTGCGGTTGCGGCGCACCTGGAGCCAGAGATACTGATTATCGATGAAGTCCTGGCGGTCGGCGATGCCGCGTTCCAGGAAAAATGTCTGAACAAGATGCAGGACGTCGGTAGCCAGGGCAGGACCGTGTTTTTCGTATCACACAACATGCCGGCGGTAACCCGTCTTTGCAAGCGCGTTATCATGCTCAATGATGGCCGGCTTGCCGCCGATGGCGAGACACACGATATCGTTGCCCGGTATATGCACGAAGGAACCAATTCGGCTGCCGAGAGATCATGGCCCGACATCGCCCAGGCACCGGGCGGCGATATTGTCCGTCTCAGAAGCGTACGGATTAAAAATAAAGACGGCGAGCTCAGTGCCTCGGCGGATATCAGGAAACCGGTGGGTATTGAAATGACCTATGAAGTCATCGAGAGCAGCCATACGCTGCTGCCCCACTTTGACGTCATTACAGACGATGGTATTGAAGCCTTTGTCACCCTCGATCAGGATCCTGCCTGGCGCAACAAACAACGCCCCAAAGGCGTCTATACCGCTACAGCGTGGGTGCCCGGCAACCTTTTAGCCGAAGGCAGCTATTTCATCAACGCCGGGATGATGGCGATACAGCCACACCAGATCATGCAGTTCTGGGAACGAGAGGCCGTCAGCTTCCACGTCGTGGACCCGATGGAGGGCGACTCGGCCCGGGGTGACTGGGCAAAGGAATTGGGCGGGGTTGTGCGGCCACTGCTGGACTGGGAGACCGATTATTCCGGCTCCTGATAGCGGCGTTTTGCGCGGTCTATCGCCCAATGTACCCGATAACGGTGATGATAATAAGGGCGCGTTATGGTTTCTTTCAGCGCCTTGACCGCTGGTACCATCCATTTGAAACGACGCCGGCGTGCTATCCGTTCTGCCTTACCGACTGACTCCACCAGTGGTGTAATACCCCAATCCAGCATCCTGGCAAACCGGGGGTGTGGAATCGATCGCTTGCCGGTTCTGCCTTGTGTACGCTGTTCGCTGAGCCACGCCAGCAGGTCCATGCGAGATACGGGACCCAGATCATTGCGCCGGGCCAGGGGAACGACAGAAACACCGTGCTTGCTAATGCCAAATAACGATCTGCCCACACCGGCTGTTTCGACAATCCGGCGACAAATCGGGCGGGAGTAGTTACCGTCGACATCCCACGGCTTCATCTCGGCAGAGTTACTGATACGAATGATGTCGTGCAGTTGCCTGATCCCCCAGACACCCACGGGGCAATTGAGGAATCCTGCCCAGAGTCTGTATTCCGTCATACCCAACATACTGCCACCGCCTATGGCAATGGGGTCTGACAGTGTCGGCTGTTTGTCCCACAGCAGGTCTCCGCCGTAGCCGTTCATCAGGACAGCGCCTCGCATGTGACTCTCTGCCGCCTTGAAGGCGAGGTCACCGATACTGCCTGAACAGGCAATGAAAGGTATCTCTGCCAGTTCTTCCAGACACCAGGCATCGCGATCTATGACATGACAGGGTATTCCAAGCGCCACCGCAACCGGCTCACCACTGTCGTCTGCGCCTTGCTGGTCTACATCGAAGGTAAAAGCTTCTACACCCTCAAACTCCCGCAACAATGCGGCAATGGTCGGGGAATCGTAACCGTTCGATAAGGGGCATGATAATTTATAGGGTAGAGAACGCGCATCATTTTGAGCATTGTTTACGAACACCTGCATGCTGCGTTGCAGAAATACCCGGTAATCGTCGAAGTCGTTAAAGTGACGGTTGGCACAGGGCTTGTCGTGTACTTCCAGCCGGTTGCCGTTCCAGACCAGGTTTGAAAAATAAGTCAGGTCGATCTCACCTGCTGTACTTGGAAATGCCAGGGTTCTCTGACCAAATACCGTGTATCGATAATTGGCAAAGTCGGCGCCATACTCGCCATAGTCTATGTCAGCATCACCCTCTATCCAGGCCAACAGGCCTATCAGAGAATTCGATACGAGTGTCACGCCATCTTTTTCGATACTATGTAGCCGATCGACGTCCGAACCGGACGACACGAAACAGAGGCCGTTGTCCCGTATGCGCCCTCCGCTACCAGCGACGATATCGGTTCGATCAAAGTCACCCGCCTCGAAATCACCGGCCCATGCCGCCTCGCAAAACCACGGGTCTTTTATCTCAACCTGGCTACCGTGAAATACCTGGACTGCCGCTTCCTGTGGTGTGCATTTAGCCAGCCATGAGAGGCAAGGCCAGTGCGCCATGGGTTGGTAAACAAGTTTCATGGCTGCAACCGGCTAAATTACATCAACGAATACACGTTCCATTTTTCTGAAATAAATAGTACCAAAAAACAATAATACGATGGCTACCGCTGCTCCTGGAAAGATATACTCCCACGGCATCGGTAAACCCAACAGGCAAGCCCGATAGCCTTCTACGACAGCCACAATCGGGTTCAACGAATACAGGAAACGATAATCCTCGGGAATGGAAGATGACGTATAGAGGATCGGCGCCGAATAGATCAGCATTCTGATGACGAATGGCATGGCAAATTTGACATCCCTGTACCGGATCGCCAGTGCTGACAACCAAAGCCCAATACCCGCAGGTACCGTCATCATGAGCACTATCAACAGGGGGAGATAGATCAAATTCCAGGTCGGTGCGACCTGGTAATAAATCATTACGGCCACTAACAGTAACAGCGAAATAGAAAAATCAACCAGCTTGGCCAGCACCGGTGTTAGTGGATAAACAAGCCTGGGAAAGTACACTTTGCCCAGCATGTTTTGACCCGAAACCAGGCTTTGACTGGAAACATTCATGGCTTCCGCCATATAGGTCCAGGGAATAATCGCTACTGTGGAAAACAGGACATAGGGTATGCCGTCGCTGGGGAGTTTTGCCACCTTGCCGAAGATAATACTGAATATAATGATTTGTATCAGCGGATTAAGGATCGCCCAGGCAAAACCCAGGATCGTTTGCGCATAAAGTACCTTGATGTCCCGCCAGACCAGGAAATAGAAGAGATCCTGGTAAGCTTTCAGCTCCTTGAAATCCGGAAACTCCCAGCCACTCACCGATTCGATGATGGTAATATCTTCGCTCTTGCCAGATGGATCAGCCATAGCACCCTTTTAAACCTTTGCTCTTAATTAATAACCTGTTTATTCCCATACTTTCCAGGGCGCCTGCCCGCTTTGCCACAAGTCCTCGAGTACATGCTTGTCTCGCAGTGTGTCCATGGGTTGCCAGTAATCGTGATGCCTGAAAGCGGCCAGTTGCCCGCTGGATGCCAGGGCTTCCATCGGTTCTTTTTCCCAACTGGTTGCATCGCTGTCGATATAGTCGATAACACCCGGTTCCAGCACGAAATACCCACTGTTCACCCAGGCGCCGTCTCCTTCCGGTTTTTCCTTGAACGAATCTACTTTGTCTTCGCTGTGCCCCAGCTGAAAAGCGCCAAAACGTCCCGGTGGCTGTACAGCGGTAAGCGTGGCCAATACACCCTGTGACCGGTGGAATTCGACCAACTTTCCAATATCCACATTGGAAACACCATCGCCATAAGTAAAGCAGAAGGGTCCATCTGTCAAATGGTGCCGCACGCGTTTAAGCCTGCCGCCAGTCAGCGTTTCATCCCCGGTTTCCACCAGCGTCACCCGCCAGGGCTCTACGCTGCTGTTATGCACTTCCATTTCGTTATTCTTCAGGTCAAAGGTAACGTCTGCACAGTGCAGATAATAATTAGAAAAATATTCCTTGATGATATAGGACTTGTAACCGCAACAGATAATAAAGTCGTTGATGCCATACGCCGAGTAAGTCTTCATAATGTGCCAGAGTATCGGCTTGCCACCGATTTCTACCATAGGCTTGGGCTTGATGCTGCTTTCTTCGCTGATACGCGTGCCAAAGCCGCCCGCAAGAATTACTGCTTTCACTGCAAGTCTCCCCTTTTCTGCTTATAAACGGCGTCCAGTTTCTGCTGTAGACCATTGCACAGATCCCTTACGGACGGCCGCAGTTCAGGCTGATCTTTTTTGGCGATGGATGACGTTCTGACATCGGCTGCATAGTTGTTTTTGAACGGACAGCCAATAAAATCAAACACGCGCTTGATATAAACCATCGGGTCTCTGACCATGTCTTCGTACCTGACCAGCAAGACCTTATCGCTATCCTCCAGCTGCTGGTCGAAATACAGTTGATTACGCATATACCAGAGCAAAGCAGCACCCTCGGCATTGGTCAGCTCATCGTCTGCGCAACGACGAAGAGCCTCAACCGTTTCCGGCGTTATGCGCTCCCGGTATATGGCAAGCCACTTCTCAGGCTCGTCCGTAGGCGTATCCTGATCCCCATAGTGTTCCCTGACCCACAGGACAATTTTTTTCTGCCACTCCGCCCACTTCACCAGGGCAGAATTGACCACATCGTTATAGTCCCGGTAGAGCCACACGATACGCGAATTATCATAGGTATTGATGAAAGCCTCGCTATACTGGCTGTCATTAATGGGCTTGAATATCAGTAACGGGTGACCGTCATCCTGGATGAGCTGCTTGATGACCGGCTCATCCCTCAGACGAACATCCTGCATCGCCCTGTCGTCAACTTCATGGAAAGTCTGACACAAGGGTGATTTACCCAGTATATCGATAAGCAGGGTTGTGCCGGAACGCTGGGTTCCTACGACAAAAACAGGTGTCTTTTCGACCCCCTGAATTGCGGCATGGGCTTTAACCAGCATTCGGGAAACCAGACGATGAGCCTTCATGTTACCCTAGGCATCGAAATATTCATCCTGCTCTGTTCTCAACTTGTCACTGAGACGCCCTGCGGGCAATTCAATATCATCATAGGTCAGTACCTCATCCTTTGAAACAGCCCGTTTGAGACGGCAGCCTTCCGACAATCCCAGTGGAAGCAGACTGTCGTGGCGGCAAACCCCGGCATGCTCCGCCAACCCATAACTGGTGAAACGGCCTATGCCATCCAGCACTTCGCCTGCGAGCATGTCCTTCTTTGCTGCCGTTAACACATCAACCACCGGCGGACCGATCGGAGCTGTGGTCGGGTCTTTATACAAAACGGCTCTTGCCACGCTCATTGGCGCTTCAAAATGGCAAATATGGTAGGGGGTATAAAATACATAGAACGGACCCTCGCCCATTTTGTAATAGTTGAGGTAGCCTTGCTGAATCTTGTCCTCGTTATAGCCGATAACAAAGACACCACCCCCGGGTTGTGCGCCGAGCACATAGTCGACTATTCCACCTTCGAGCATTCTTTCGTGTGAAAATACATTCACGGCGTCGTTAACATGCTCGCAGGCCGGGCCGAGCATACCGCGCTTTGCCACCTTGAAACCGGTGGCATTGGCCACCACCGCCATTTCCATTGAGATTTTCGAGCCGTCGGCGAAGGACGTCACCATGTGCGGCTTCTGTCCGTATTTCTCTGCAAATCCTTTCTGTGTCTCGGGTGTGCGGTAGGCATCCTGCAAACCTTTCATGTTACCCGCCAGTACCGGCCGGCAGCCGATACCTTCGACATAGCGGAACAGATTCATGATGACACCCGGTTGGTCACCGTCGGCATTGGTAATCACAACACCCGCCTTATCGGCGTAGACTTTGAGTATGGGGCCCAGGGTCGCGTCAAGCTCGGCGTTCATTAGTACGATGTGTTTACCGTGTTCGATGGCCGTCATCACAACATGCACACCGAACTCGATCTCACCCGTTACCTCTATGATGGCATCGACACCCTCGGCCCGGCACACCATTTGAGCATCATCGGTGACAGCACACTGTCCCTTCCTGATCGCATCTTCCAGTTCCAGCGGGCTGTCCACGGTCAACACCGATTCAACACCTGCCTGCCGGTAGGCTTTTTCGGCTGCCGAGACCGTCCGGTTAGCAATCGCTACCAGTTGCATACCCCGGGTATAGCGCACAATCTGCAAGGCAAGTCCGCGCCCCATGTAGCCGGCACCAATCATGGCGACACGTATCGGTCTGTTTTGGCGTTCCAGTTCTTCCAGCGCCTTGTCCAGAATAATCACAACAACGGCCACGAACGGTCTTTTTCAGAAATCAGCAACTCGCCTGCTTCAGGCCAGTCAATCCCCACGGCCGGATCATCCCAGCGAACACCACCCTCGGCGCCTGGCGCATAGAACTGAGATACTTGATAGAACAATTCACACTCATCCTGCAGGGTAATATAGCCGTGCGCAAAGCCCTCGGGTACGTACAGCATACGATGATTTTCTTCTGTCAGCTCTACACCCGTCCACTTCAGGTAGCTCGGCGAATCAGCGCGCAAGTCCACAATAACATCGTAGATCGCACCCCGGGTACAGCGCACCAGTTTAACTTCTGCATGCGCTTGCTGTTGATAATGCATACCCCGCAGGATGCCTTTTTTATGATTATACGCAACGTTGCACTGCACCAGGTCAGTTTTGAGCCCCTGCGCTTCAAACTCTCGCGCACACCAGACGCGCGCAAAATAGCCTCTTTCGTCCTGACGGGGTTCGATATCGACAATGCAGGCCCCTTGCAGTTCGGTTTGTGTGAAAATCAACGTAATAACCTCTTTCCAGCCATCATGAGATCGCCGCGCTACGCTCGCGATGACAAGAATATTTCAATTAATCAGGGCTTCCCTGGCTTATATCGAGGTTCTGATAGGCATCGATTTGTGACAGTGTGTATGCGCGCATATCCTCACCCTGCTGGCAAACCTTGTACCACTCTGTCAACCACTGAAGTACCTGAGACAAATCCATCTTTGGCACCCATTTCAACAGGCTGCGCGCCTTTGAGCTATCCAGCTTGAGATAAGCTGCCTCGTGCACCTGAGGTTGGGAATCCAGTTCGTAACTGGCACCCTCGCCCCAGGCCTCGATCATTTGCCTGACAATCCATTCTACCGGCATTGCGCCCTGCTCAGCGGGTCCAAAGTTCCATCCGCCGGCAAACTCCGGTCCATGCACCCAAAGGCTCTCCACCAGCGTCAGGTAGCCGTTCAGCGGTTCCAGCACATGTTGCCACGGGCGGATCGCATCGGGACTGCGAATAACGACGGTAGAGGCCTGTGTGAATGCGCGGATGATATCGGGAATCAGGCGGTCTGTTGCCCAGTCGCCGCCGCCAATGACGTTACCCGCCCTGGCGCTGGCCACCGTACATTCGTTCGTGCCATTTGAAAAGTACGATTTTCTGTAGGCCTCGGTGACCAGTTCGGCACAGCCCTTGCTGCTGGAATAGGGGTCGTGCCCGCCCATGGGCTCGTTTTCCCGGTAGGCCCACAGCCATTCCCGGTTCTCGTAACACTTGTCGCTGGTAATATTCAGCACCACACGCACGCTGTCGGAATGGCGTACCGCCTCCAGGACATTGACTGTCCCCATGACATTCGTTTCATAGGTTTCAACCGGACTGTCATAGGAATAACGTACCAGTGCCTGTGCCGCCATGTGAATGATGATTTCAGGCTGGCGTGATGCTACCTGCTGCTTCAGGCCGGCCAGGTCGCGTATATCACCCGCGACAGAATGCATACCTTCCGCCACATTGGCTGTTTCAAACAAACTCGGTTGCGTGGGTGCCGGCAATGCATAGCCGCTGACATTGGCGCCCAGATTCTGGAGCCATAGCGAAAGCCAGCTGCCTTTAAATCCGGTATGCCCGGTAATCAACACATTTTTATTTTGCCAGAACTCGGGGTTCATTCGTCTGTTACTCTGTTATTTAACGCTTACAGCACGAGAAGTCCACGCACACCCAGGATCAGCACTGCTACCAGGGCCGCAGTGCTCAAGCCGCTCCATCGGGTTCGTTTTTCAGAAATAAGCAGTTCGCACCCATAGAACAGGACAACCATTTGCA
>ENA-ORDP01000781-ORDP01000781.1-marine-sediment-metagenome-genome-assembly--contig:-NODE-781-length-19225-cov-3.416171_pt1 | contig 19225 bp, 14 predicted proteins | sample MGYA00248627_ERZ508539 | MGnify/ENA primary metagenome ERZ508539 (study PRJEB26208, sample SAMN05571518) | marine sediment metagenome | biome: deep sea; feature: Hydrothermal vent; material... | reverse complement strand
TGTAGAAGAATGTCATGAGATGGGTACGATAGATGAAGTCTTGTTGGAAGCTGGATTTACTAAAGAAAAGGGTGAGTGGAAGCCAAGAAGACCTGTAGCGGAAGAACACATGACCTTAAGCATTAGCTAACGATGGACGATAAAAAGATTACTCCTTCCTATACCCTATAAAAAGCTGATTAAAATCTTTGAGCGATTTTCAAGTCAAGAGGAAAAAGGGAGATCATGTTATCATGACAAAAGAGAACGTTAAAAGGCCTTTAGTCATCAAATCAAGTCCTCGACTTGTTTGCCATCACCCATATACGCACAAACATGACAACTGCTGAAATGCCAAGAGAACGCTTCTTTGAGCTTTTAGACCAAGCCTAATAAGTCTGGGACAATGATAGCGTTCCTCAGACTACCTTAACAATGTTTATTCAGTTCTTCCATAAAGACATCCACATCCACACCATGCATTTGAGCCGATTGAGACACCGTTTCCGTGGCCTGACCCGGACAACTGAAACAACCTTCCCCAAAGAACTTCAAGAAAACATCCCGTGAAGCAGGATACATCGCCAGGACATCCCCTATAATCATAGACGGTTCTATCTTTCCGGAGTTTGTAGACTCTGATGGACCGACTGGATCAGTAGGACGAGGCGAGGAGTTCACATGGGTTTCCAGCTTGCCGATCACGGCCTCTAAATCTCCACCATGATTGAGGATAGCTGTCCCAAGGACAATGCCAATCTCTCTGACTCTCTCCAGGTGGCCCGGCATAGCCAATGGTTTCAGTCCGGCATCTTCCACAAGTATGTTTAGAGTATCAGGGTATTGATCCACAAGGTCAGCCACCTTCATAGTCGGGTCAATGCGTATCCATGATCCTTTCTTAGAAGTCTCTGGTGGAGGAGATGGCTGAGATTCCTTTATGGGTACTGGTTGTGGGCTTTCATTGTCTTCCTGTTCCTTTTTGGGCCTTGATCCACTGAGGACAGTCAGGAAAAGATTGATGGTTAACATGGCAATGGCCAGGGCTGAACTCATGGCTCCTAAAATAAATACCCCGTGAGCCGATGGATAAGGGGTTTTAAGATGAAAGCCTGTCACCATCAAGACCAATCCGACATTCGCAATCCAAAAGTGGGGGGCTATCCAGGATGGAAAGTAGACAGGGACTCCAATAAATCTGGGTAGAACATGATAGCCCACACCCGATATCATCATAACCATGAACCCAAGAAGGTTATAGTGAACATGCATAAACTTCATATCCTGAAGAAAGCCAATCTCAAAGGCTGTCAACACTCCTATGGTCATGCCGATAAATAAATAGATTAGAGACATTAACACAAATCGTCTGGGGTAAGTTTCCACTGACTCATCACTCCTTTATCTTATTTTTAATTATAATAATAATATTTGAGTCCATCCACTGTGATTTATGTCACAGATCGCATAAATTGAATAAAAATATCATAGTCATCCAATCCAAGACCTTCTGATCAAACGGATTCATACCCATTAGATTTATATACCTCAAACTTTTACTTGACATATCCTATAAAAATAAGTAGATTGAATACATACTAATATCCATTGAACAAAAATATGTAACCTACTGGCCAAGTTCAATTTCTATCCGTATTAATAAACAAATCTTTGGGTGTCAAAGATTCCATTTGAGTCTTGTCAGCCTGTTATACTTATTGATGACTCTATAAAAATCCCTATAAAAGCGAGGACCTTATGTCAGAAGAGGCTGTAACGGATCAACCAGCTATTGAGAATGAACTGCTTAAAAATGTCTTTGAGCAACTCACTGAGGAAAAATGGACCCGAACGACCATCGATAACTACTCAAAACGAAACTTTATTCTTCTCGATGAGATTATTAAATCAGCCGAAAAAGAAAATATTGCCGAAGACCTCCGACTATTATGTATTGACCATTTGAATCAATCTCCTAAAAGCATTATCGCCCTGTATATTGCTGGGATTATTACTTATGAGCAGGAAATCATTGATGATAGTTATATTCTCCAAATTATAAATCTTTTTAAAGAAAACAAAAAGTGGCAGGTTCTTGAATATCTGGCTGAAAAAGTATTAACCTATGGGGAAAGCAAATTTGCACTGATCACCTTAGAAGAATCCTATAGTCAGACAGAAAATACTGAGGAACTCTTAAAAACATGGGAAAGACTCGCCAAAGTGGATTATGAAAATGGCGAAATCCCAAAAAAACTCGCCTCTCACTATGAAGAAAATGAAAATACCGAAGAGTCTGTATTTTACTATAAAATGGCCTTAAAACGTTACGCTAAAAGCAAATCCTTTAAAATTGTTGAGGATCTCTGGACCCACCTGGTTGATCTCATCCCACAGGAACTTGACTTTTTCTTTCAGATTAAAGATGAAATTGTAAAGTATGAGTCAGAAAAAACCTCTCTCCTTCTCTTTTTGCTTCTTCCCTTTTATCAGGATAAGGATGACTATAATATGGTGATTAACATCCTTAAAATGGTATTAGATTGCAATCCAAAAGATAAATCGACTCGCGATCAACTGGTTGAGGCTTTAAGAAAAAAATACAGTCATCACTCACAACTTGAGGAGTATATCAATAAATCTGGGTTGACAGACAGTGCCCGGGAAGTCAAACAGGCCCTGGAAAACTTTGAGAAATATATCGTCTTCGACAGAGGCAATTTCGTATTCCACAGAAGCTGGGGGATTGGCAAGATCGTGGATTGCAAGGAAAGCTCTTTTGTAATCGACTTTGAGACCAAGAAAAATCATACCATGTCTCTTAAGATTGCTTTAACTTCCCTAAAAACCCTTTCAGAAGATCACATTTGGATACAAAAAAAGAGAGATCCCGACTCACTCAAACAGGATGACCCAGAAGGCATCAAGAATGCATTAATTTCCATATTCAAAAGCTACAATAATAAAGCTACTATGAAGGAAATCAAAAAAGAAATGACTGAAGTCATCCCCCTCACATCGTGGACCAAATGGTGGAACAAAGCCAAGCAGGTTATGAAAACCAGTTCGATCTTTGGGAACTCACTCGCAAAAAGAGACCTCTATTTCCTGAGGGACAAACCTCTCACCTTTGAAGAGGAGACCATTACTAATTTCCTTGCTAACTCTCAATTTGATGGTAAGTTATCCAGTATTACAGATTACTTGAAGCACAGTAGTGACATTGATTCCGATGGCTTCCAGCAAATGCTTAATTTCTTTGTGGAGATTGCGAACCATAAGTCGATGGTGGATGAGAAAACGATTAAAAGCTTTTTACTCCTACGAAAGATTAAACGTGAAAACCAGAAAATTGTCTTTGAATTGAAATTAAACCCCTATGAACTCCTTTCAGCCGAAGAAGATCTGATTAGTGCCTACAGCACTTTAACGGATAACGAGTTCCGTAGGGACATTCTGGACATCGTTAAGAAAAATGATCCAGATTGGGAATCCACCTTCCTCATCATATTAAAGGAAAGTAAAGCGACAAAAGCTCATAACTTCATTGTGGATGAACTTATTATCCACAATAAAATGGACGAACTCAAAGAGGGTTATACCTATCTCATTGACCGATACAGGCAAAGCCCAGAAAATTACTTCTGGACAGCTAAAACCTTGATGTTAACCCCTGATATTATTGATCAATTTGGTTTTGAAAAAAAAAGACTCACCTTCAACCTTTTTCACTGTCTGGATATCATAAATAAAGAGATCAACACTAAGAAAACGGGGACTCAAAAAGCCAATCGCAAGCTCTTTCCACAGATTGTGGATTACCTTCTTAAGGAAAATGCCTTTGACAGCTATGTAGACGTGATGGTGGAAAGCGACGCCAGGAAGATCCTTGCATTAGTCAACAGTATGAACGTTTTGGATGAAAAAACCCGTTCTCAGTTTACGATTAAACTCTTTGACAAGTTCCCAACCCTTATGAAAGAGGAAGTTGAGGTCAGTAAAGAGCTTCACTCCTTCCTGGTCACCAAGGAAAGTTATGGACGGAAGCAGAGGGAACTCCAAAACATCATAAATGTGGAAATACCAAACAATAGTAAAGCCATTGGGGTTGCCCAGGAATTGGGTGACTTAAGGGAAAATGCCGACTACATTGCCGCTCTTGAGCATCAGAAGCAGCTTCAACAAATGGCTTCCACCTTGAACGAAGAACTCAACAGGATAAAAATACTCCTCCCTGACGATGTGGACACCTCCACCATCTCTCCCGGTACCTCTATTGAGCTTATGAACCTTGAGAACAACCAAGCCGAACATTACACTATTTTAGGGGAGTGGGAATCCAATATGGAAAAAGGGATCATATCCTATAAATCCCCCTTTGGCCGTTCATTGCTGGGTGCTAAGACTAAAGACAAGGTCGTTTACGATCATGGCGGGATACAGAAAAAGTACGAAGTTCAGAAGATTGAAAAGGCCGCGGAATTACTGGCCTAATCGTCCTGTCTGTCTCTGTAGGGCGGGTTTGAAACCCGCCCCTACGGACAGACAGACAGGATCAGCTTTTATCCATGTCAATGGACAGCAATGCCCCTCCTATCGTATGAGTGGATAGAAATAACACCTGCAACAATGGAATGAACAAAAGGAGTGAAGCTGACAAGCCAAATCCTGAGACCACTCTGAACCTTTTTAGTACAAAGAAAAATTGCCTTAAAAACCCCAGATTCTTCTCCTCAAGATAGGGTGTTATAAATTCCCATCCTATAAACAAGGCTGTAAGCAGGATATGGAGGACAAGATAGAGAGGCGGCAAAATGTTTAAGGGAACCAGGATTAAACTTAGTGTCAGATACAAGATCAGCTTTTTGATCTCATTACATATTCCTTTGATAAGTCGTTTGATACCTTCACCTGGCGTATAATTCTTTTCAGGAAAACCTTCCATCTCTCTCGTCTTTGAATATAATATCCCCCTGAATACAGGGTCAATCAACGCGGAACAAAGGTTCAATATGAAGGGAAATAATAGGATCAGCAGGAAATACCCTATGACCCTGAACACCCACACTAAAGGTTTAAGGTACCATAGTTCCCCTAAGGAATCCAGATACCCTGTGAAGGCAGACAACTGGGTGACATAGATATAAATAAGAAGACCCGTAACGATCAGGTCTATAGTAAATGGAATGGCCACATATCTAAAGAGCTTTTTATGTCCCCATAAATACTTAAAGCCTTTGAATGGATAGCCTGCACCAGCGATTAAACCCATCAGCCAGCTTTTAATAGATCATTATAAAGAATACTCATAAACATCTATCCGGCTCTTCTGATATAAGCATTATACCCACGACTGATCAGGTAATTGCTTAAACGAACAGCATTACGAAAGCTATATCGCCTATGACTGATGATTTTATAGAGTCTGCCCCATCGTCTCCCGTTGTAGTAGGAATCCGTGGCTCTCACAGATAATTGTCTTTGAGCACCATCATATTCATAGTCTCGTTCATAGATAGGTCTATATCGGTTTGCCTCACGTCTGGTCAATCTCCATGATTTATTCCCATGGATTCTAACAGCAATACCAAGACGGTCCACGTGTTTTTTTCGGTTCACAGCATTATTATAAGATTCAAAGGCTCCAACGTAAATCCTGTAATGACCGTATTTTGATTTGTAGCGGCCAAGATATCTGGATTTATAGAGTCTCCTGATCAAATGCCGAGATCGATATTTTGTTTTCTCAAGTTGAGTCACCCTTTTATCCAGAGTTTTCAGGGTAACCTTTTCCTTGGGTTTAGCTTTTTTCCCTTCTAGCTTGTTCATCCGCTCTTTAATACTAGTGACATCTTCAGCCAGCGAATCGATACGGGTAATGGCCTCATCCAACTTTTTGGAGAGGTCATCGCTAAGGCCTGGCTCATCAAGTTTTGCAGGCACTTCATAACTTTTATCTTCCACTTGCTTTTTAGCTTTTTTGGATGGGCTTAACCCTTTGTCAGATTGGGAATCCTCGCATTGAGCGAAGCCTATAAGAAATAAGCTTAAGGTGAGAAGAATAATTCCTTTTAGCATAATATCCTCCATGACTAACTTCGTTTAATTATACAACAAAATTAAATGGATTACAAGGATTTTTTTGCTAAAGTTTTATAATATTTTTGATCAAACAATATCATGGACTGGCAACAGATTTCCTTATGGGCGTGAACTCAGCAAGAGAAGGCTTTTTAAATCCCTAAAGGCCCCATTCACCGTACCGAAGTCTCTACCATCCACATCAATCATATGGATCGTCAAGCCAGCCGACTGAAGGGATCCTTTTATGCTCCCTGTCATTCTCAGGTAGTCCATTTTGCCGGATGGACTTTTAAAGCGTGCAAAAAAGGCAATATATCCTTTTTCCACCCGGCCATCCTCTTTAAGATTAAAGGTAATGGACCCATTAAAGTCTCCTAATTTCACACCTTTGTTTTTCCCTTGAGTGCTTAAAACTTTGGCTTGGACGCTTAGATTGACTCGCTGGCCGATCTTTCTGCCTATCATTTCGCCTGTCAGATGGCCAATCTTAGCCATATTCTGCTCAAGGGGGAAGTGATAAAACAATCCGGTAGGACGAGGGGTTAATGTTCCCTTTAGATCGATACCAACAGTCTGCCCTTTGATGATAAGCTGAAGGGGATAGTCTTTTGCTTGAGTGTCTTCAGTATATTGGCGTTCTATGTAGGGATAAGGCAATTCACTCTCACCGATTTTACGTCTCCAATAGGGTCGGACAGCCTGTTCATAGAGTTTAGGGTCTGTGGGATCCAGACTCTCTTCAAAGAACCTCCACCCAATGATGGCTTTGGGAAAGGCGTCTTGTATAAGGAAGTAGTTTAAGTAGGCTAAATCTTTCCCCTTCAAGTTCATGGACAATAATTTCCCTGTGATGCTGGATAATGGAATATCTTTAAAACGTTTTTTGGTATACAGGGATTTTCCCTTGACAATACGATTCAAGTCTTCAACCAAGCGGACCTTCAGCGATTTAATAGTGAGGAGATCGCCTGGATCTTTTGTGTAGGCCTTGAGGAGTCCTTTAGTCTTGCCTGAGAGCTGATTATATAGATAGGGAGCCACCCGATTGATCTTTTTCAGGGGATTTGGGTCGGTCTTTTGGATGAATTGATTTGCAAAAGCCTTTAGATCCATCAGATCGTGGATCGTAAAGACTGGAACTTCTTTTCGAGGCGAGTATAATTGGGTATGATCCTTGTCTTTTTTATCCTTGAGACTATAGAAATCCAGGCTAAAAGCTGAAACAATAGACATTAACACTACGAATACAATGATGACTTCTTTCATGGCAACTCCTTATCATTATAAGAAATGTCGATATAAATAAATAAAAATATAAGCCGTCAAAAGTATTTTTAGATAAAATACTCATGCAATGGAAGGAATAAGTCACTTGTTTTCTGATCCAGCCAGTCTAATTGCCTATACATTTTATTTTAACCGGCATTTTCTAAGAATATTGAACTTCTTATTGTTTATTAGAGATTAAAAGGTCATAACAAATCATACCATCCAATGGTATAAGGACAAATGGATATGAGAAAAATAACAGAACGCCAAAAAGAGGTCTTTAACTTTATCTATCAATACACCAAAAATGAAAATCGTCCACCCACCATCATGGAAATTAAAGGAAACTTTGGTTTTGCCTCAAACCAGGGAGTTTTAGACCATTTAACAGCTTTGGAAAAGAAAGGATATATCCGCCGACAAAAGAAAAGCAGAGGGATCGTTGTCTTGAAAACCAATGGTATTTTCCCAATACTAGGACATGTTGCCGCCGGTAATCCCATCGATGCCGAAGAGTTTCATGAGGGTAATCTTAAACTAGAAGAGCTTTTCGATTCAGATAACTCATATGTTATCAAGGTCAAAGGGGATTCTATGAAAAACGCCGGCATATTCGACGGGGATTACGTCATTGTCCGATACCAAAAGCAGGTGGATCATGGGGAGATCGCCATTGCTGTCATCGATTCTGAAGCCACCGTCAAAAGAGTCTTGTATGAAAATGATAAAATAGTCCTACAGCCTGAGAACGAAGCCTACGAACCCATTATCATTGACTCAGGCCAGGAATCCATCATATGCGGCAAGGTGATAGGCGTTGTAAGACAGATATAAGCATTTAATCCAGGTTGTTAGAATGGGGAATATCATCCATTATTTTTGGGAACAGATTATAATTAGATCAAAAAAGCATGAACGTCTGCTTACACAGTTATTTAAACAATCAAGGTTTACTGACCATTAATCCCGAATCCGTTTCCTGATATTTCCTGGTACCGAGTGATTTGTTCTGAATTGCTTGCCATCTATCCGTCTCCATACTGTTTTACAGGAAGTTTAATCTGGACGATAGTGCCTTTTCCAGGCTCACTCTCAATGTCGATATCACCGTGATGGTTTTGAATGATTTCATAGCTTATTGAGAGACCTAAGCCAGTTCCTCCACCCACTCCCCTGGTAGTAAAAAATGGTTCAAATACCGTTGAAATAACCTCTTGGGGAATTCCTTTCCCTGTATCCAAAATACTAATGTCAAGATTGTTTTTCTCTTTTTCTGTCCTGATCTTAATGGTCCCTCTATCCTCAATAGCTTGTATGGCATTCACAAGGATATTCATGAGAACTTGATTCACTTGTCCCGGATGACACTCAATCTTTGAGTCACTGCAATACTCTTTCTTAATCTCTATACGACCTTTAAACTGGTTATACAATAAGTTTAAAGTCGATTCGATGTATTCGTTTATGTCTATTTGAATAATTTCCTTATTTCTTGATCGTGAATATTCCTTCAGGTCTCTGATAATAGAGGTTGTCCGGTCGGATCCTTCTGTGATTGTGCTAAGTAGGGTTTGTACGTCCTCCATTGTCTCATGATAACTTATTTTACCCTTTAAACTAGCAATCTCATAAAGAAATTGAGAGAGATCAATAGGACAATTCCCTTCAAGCTCATTATATTTATCCAAAAGTAAAACAATGTTATCGAATCGATCCTTGAGAGAGTTGATCCCTGAAATGATAAAGTTGATGGGATTATTGATCTCATGGGCTATTCCGCCAACAAGCCGACCTAAGGATGCCATTTTCTCTGACTGACGCAAGACTTCTTCTGCTCGTTTTCGTCCAATATTTACATTGACCCGTGCCAGGACCTCTTGTTCGGTAAATGGCTTGATGATATAATCGATAGCCCCTGCCTCAAAGGCTTTTACCTTGTCTGAAGTATCTCTTAATGCTGTGACAAATAAAACGGGGATATTACTAGTGACTTTGTTTCTTTTTAGTTTGATACATAGTTCAAAACCGTCCATCTCAGGCATCATGATGTCCAGGAGGATAAGATCAGGTAGTTTCCTGTTCACATAATCCAATGCTTCCAGACCATTTTTTGCCGTGGCTAATCGATAGCCACTTTTACTGAAGATATTTCCAAGAACCTGGGTGTTCAAGGGACTGTCATCTACAATTAATATAAGAGCCGGACTAGAATGACCCATTGCGACATTCCTTTTTCTTCCTTAACTTCTCTTCATACATTTTGGCATCGGCTCTTTCAATCAATTGATTCGTTCCAACATCTTCATGATATTGATACTCTGTAAAACCAAGACTGAAATTCAAGGGCAGATTATTTAAACTTCGCTGACTGAGCTTGCTTTGTAGCCTCTTCATCAAGGTTTTGGACTCCTCCAGATTAGTATTCGGAAAAAGTATTAAAAACTCATCCCCCCCCATACGGAACACATAATCAGAGGATCGAAGGGTCTCATTAAGATAATGAACAACTGTATTGATCAATTGATCTCCCAGATTATGGCCAAAATTATCATTCACCTTTTTTAAGTTGTCTATATCCATGTAACATAGAGCGAAATTATCGTGTGTTCTTTTAGCACTATTCATTTTCTTGCCTAAAACTTCATAAGCAAATCTCCGGTTGAAAGCTCCCGTAAGATAATCTTTGACAGATAAATGCTCTAACTTTTCCATAGCTTTCCTCAAATTGATATGAACTCTGACACGTGCCAGGACCTCTTCTTCGATAAATGGTTTGGTAATATAATCTAGTCCGCCTGCCTCAAAGGCTTTCAACTTGTCTGATATATTTGATAATGCCGTGATAAAGAGAATAGGAATATCTTTTGTCGAATCTATCTGCTTTAACTGAGTGCAAGTCTGAAAACCATCCATTTCAGGCATTATAATGTCCAGTAGAATAAGATCCGGTAATTTTCTATTCACAAAATCCAACGCCTCCCTGCCGTTTTTTGCCATAGCCAGTTTATACCCATTCTTATCCAGCATATTCCCCAAAATCTGGATGTTCATGGGACTATCATCAACGACTAGAACAAGAGATTCTTCATATTGAATCACTTTACCATTCCTCCATTCCTTAATTTCAAACGCCATACAAAAACTTAAATCCCTCTCATTTCACCCCACAAAATCAAGTTCTCCATCTCCTTCAAAAAGATATATGAAATAAATTGATTGAGTCCCCTCAAATTGGTTACAATTGCTTATTATATTTTTATAAACAGGTTTTTAAAGACTTTAACGGGTTTTGAAATAATATATTGTTGACCCTTTCAATTAATTGATTAAATTTCATGGATTACAAGGTCGTGGGAATCAAATGCATTTTTTAAGACACAAACTAACAGATCATTATAAAGTTCAACTGATTGAAGGCTTAGGGATTATACTGATCCTTGTGATCGCCCTTTTTCTGGGAAATGTATTAGGAACCGCTGCCAATGACTTAAGAACAGGTCATGCCATCATAACATTAGATGATTACAAAACTTACAAGATACCCACTCAAGTATTTGATATAAAAGGCAAACTGATCACTGAGTTTTTCATCAATAAGCGAAAAATCGTTCCCTTTGGTCACTTTCCCGATAAGTTGGTCCATGCACTCGTCTCCATGGAGGATAACCGATTTTATCAGCATAAAGGGATGGATAGTTATGGGATTATGAGGGCGTTTATCAAAAACATTGCCGCCTGGAAGGTTGTGGAGGGAGGAAGTACCATTACCCAGCAGTTGGCTAAACTTTTATTTACTAAAGGTCAAAAGACTTATTCTCGCAAGTTGGTTGAATTGTGGCTGGCTCTTCAAATTGAAAAACGGTATACTAAAAATGAAATCCTGGAAAAGTATTTTAATAAAATCTACTTTGGTCATGGAATTTATGGAGTCGAGATGGCCTCTCAGTACTTCTTTGGGAAAAGCGTCCAGAACATTACTGTTGCCGAAGCCGCTATGCTAGTGGCCATCACACCCGCTCCGGGCTATTACTCCCCCTTCAAAAACAGGGCGGCCACCCGATCCAAGCAGCGACTCGTTTTAAGGCGTATGGTAGAGAATGGCTATGTCACACAAAAAGAAGTGGATCAGTCTTTTAAACGCTATTGGAAAGAGAATCGAGAGCGAATCATATCCGTTGATCCCCGAACCGCCCTGGAAGATCGTGTAGATCGGGCTCCCTACTTTTCTGAATACGTGAGACAATACGTTGAAAAGAACTTTAAAAAAAACCTGTACACCTCTCTTGAACAAGAAATTAAATCACAAAAACCGGACATTACCAAAGAAGAGCTTGAAAAGGAAGTTAACAACAGTATACGTGACATTTTATTTACTGGCGGCTTCCATATTTATACGACTCTTGACCTTGATAAACAGGAGATGGCCAAAAAATACCTTCATGAACAATTAGTCAAACAGGATCGAACCTTTAAAACCAAGTTTCGTAGGGAATATAAGTATGTTAAAAAGAATTATACCGATCTACTCAATTTCGTCGGCTTCAGTTTAATGGACTCAAGCAGTTCAGGGCATCATTTCAGATACAAGCAGAACTATAATGCCCTTTTAAAAGGGCTGGAGGGCGAATTGGACACCTTCAAGCTCATATCCGATGTTCACGGCCTGGATCGCATTGATCGTTTGGTGAGAAAATATAAGGCGGGTTTAGGGGATCGTGATTTAGGCAGGAAAGTTGAAGGGGCTCTCGTGTCCATGGATCCAAGAACAGGATATATAGTGGCTATGGTAGGGGGAAGAAAGTATTCCAGCAGGAATCAGCTGAATCGGGTGTTCTCTAAAAGACAGCCTGGTTCAGCCTTTAAAGCCTTTGTTTATGGAGCCGCCCTGAACACCAGACTGGTGACTCCGGCGACCTATCTGAAAAATTATCTTAAGGGTGTGAAAAACGCGTCGGGGCGATACGACGGGGAGATATCCGTACGAAAAGCGTTAAAGTACTCTGTAAACACAATTGCCGTACGACTGGTCATGAAAATTGGTTCTCAACAAGTCATCAAGTTTTCAGCCCCCATGCTGGGAGTCGAAATAATCCCCCAGAAGATGGATAAAGAAAAGTTTAAAAAAGAAATCCTTGATAAGTTGGATAAGATGGCCAAAGAGAATTCTGGTAAAGCTCATCAAAAAAGAGTTGAAGGCTATAGAAAAATCCTGTTAACTTACTATAAACCAGATAAAACCACCGGCCATTACGTCCTGGCGAAAAAGGGCTGGACCCTTTGGAAGGAGTTCCAGGTATTCGATACCCTTGCACTGATCGGTTATAAGCTAAGATTTCGTAACGACACATCCATCTCCTTAGGGACTGTGGAAATGACGCCGATGGAAATGTGCACTGGAATGGCTGTTTATGCCAACGGTGGGAGGAAAGTGAGTCCTATCGGTGTTTTAAGAATTACAGATCGTTATGGCAACACAGTAATAGACTATAAAAAAGAATTACATATGCGGCGTCAGAAAGCCCTAAAGAAAGATAGACAAGCTCTTCAGGTGATCTCACCACAGATTGCTTCCTTAATGACTACTCTTTTAAAGGGTGTGGTGGATGGTGGAACAGGATCAAGAGCTCGAATGGGTTGGTCTAAAGCTGGCTTGGGAAAGATCCCGGCGGCCGGAAAAACGGGTACCACCCAGACCAACAAGGATGTCTGGTTTGTGGGTTATACCCCATATCTATCAACGGCTGTCTGGATTGGCTTTGACGAAGGAAACATTTCCCTTGGGACCCATCAATACGGGGGTACGGTGGCGGCACCGGTCTGGGCAAACTTCATGAGGGAGGCTCAAAAAGCTATTCTTAAGGATATCGCTAAACATAGGAAGTCCTATAGACGATTTCCACGTTCCGATGGCCTTGTGAATGTTCGAGTCTGTAAAGAGACTGGTTTAATCCAGGGAAAAGCGTGTAAGTTAGTCCATAGAAGTGAGAGTTTCTTCTGGTTTTAGCCGGAACGCAACCCAAAAAGATCTGTCCAGGCCATGGATTAGAATCCCCGTATGAAGAAGACTCTATCACCAGCCTTCTAAAGGAAATCAGTAAAGAAAAAACGGTTAAACCGATTTTTGACGATAAGGATAAGCCTGACGACAAGAAAGCCAAGGATGATAAAAAGAAAGACAGAACAGATACCAAGGCCGATAAAAAGACTGAAGTCGCTAAAACCATGTCTCAGAGGATTCTTTCTATCTACTCTCTTCTCCCCGCACCCTTTAAACCTGATTTCATCAAGGATACAAGGGATGGTAAAAAGAAAAAGGATTCACAGAATAATGTAAAGTCGAACCCTTCAGATCAAAAGAAAAAATCCGATAATCAAGAAAAAAACAATAATATAAAGAATGGCTTAAAAAAAGAAAAGCAAAGGGATAAGCAAAAGAAAAAAATAGAATAAACCTCTAAGTCTCTTTCCAGCAAATACTATGGAACATTAATAAAATCAGGTCTCAATGAACAAGATATGGCATGGATTCCGTAAATATCTAAGCAACTTAAGCTTTCGCTTCAAAAGAAAAACAGAAGATTTCCCCCTAAAAGTTATTCTACTCATTATTACCGCCGTCTTTTTAATCGCTGTAGGAGAAACCTATTTCTTTTATACACCCCCTCCAGTAGATGTCTCAGAGAGATTGGATCATCTCCCGACAGATCTAAGAGTTCCCAAGTCTATTCAAGGTAAATTACGATATCGTGCCAAACAGAAAAAACTCTCTTTTCACGGGATTATGTCCGATCTCGACAGAGAACTTTTAGAGGATTTATCCGATAATGACTTGTATCAAGTCGCTATCAACGGCCTGTACAAGAAGTCACAAAAAAAGGAAATCTCTTTAGGGGAAAGCTTGTGGTGGGCCATTGTGACCCTCACCACAGTGGGTTATGGGGATTATTCACCGGAAGACTCATCAGGCCGCTTTCTGGCTGTTATACTCATGGGATTTGGGATCGTTTTTACATCGGTTTTATCGGGTACCATTGCGTCTATATTTGTTGAAAGGAAACTGAGAGAGGGTCGAGGAATGAAAGAACTTATCATACACGATCACATAGTGATTTGTGGTTGGAACGATACGGCAGAGAATCTCTTGAAGTCACTCCCCCTGGCCGGCGGGAGTTCTAATCTAACCGTAGTTTTAGTGAATGAACTAGATGGGGATATTGTGTCCGACGTTAAACTACGTTTTAAGGATCTGGACATCAAGTTCGTTAGAGGAGATTTCACTCGTGAAGAAGTCCTGAGACGGGCTAACATTCATAAATCAAAGAGTACTATTATACTAGCCGATCTATCAGGAGGTCATGCTCTTGTGGATGCTGATCAGCGTACGATTATAGCGGCCTTTGCCATTAAAAACATGGCTGGAGACACAAAAGTAGCCGCTGAACTTAATAAAAAAGAGAATGAAGAACATCTAAAACGTGCAAGTGTTGACGACATCTTGATATACGGCCAGTTTGGAGGGTTCCTTTTATCCCATGCCGCTTTGTCACCCGGTATTCCCTCCATGATTATGGAATTACTTTCCTTTACTTTGGGTAATACCATTATTAAATCAAGGATTCCCAGTGATTATGTGGGGAAACAATTTATAGAACTGTCGGAGTACTATCGTATCAAACGCAAGTCTATTCTAATCGGTATTCTCAGCGAAGAAAAGGATATTACCCTGGATGACATCCTGAGTGATGAGTCCGGCGGCATCGATCAGTTTATCAAAATGAAGTTTAGCGAGGTGGAAAATGATTATTTCGGGGATGATAAGCCTCAGATTAACGTAAAGATCAATCCGGGAGATAATTATATCATACAGGATATTGATACGGCTTTTCTAATCACGAAAGAACCTGGCTAGGCCAAGCGAAAACATTGCTAAGCATTTCTAATTCGCTCAATAAGATCATAAAACAGAATCTTTAAGATAGCCCATGAAAAACCCGAAGACTATAGAATCCAGGTGAGGCGATTTAGTCGTAAATGAAAAAAGAACTTGAGTTTTTAAAATCCATACAGTTATTCAGTGACCTGAATGAAGACGAGTTAAAGGAATTCATTAAAGTCTGCAAAAAAAAGATCGTCCGAAAGGGAGAGATTATAATGAGCGAAGGAGAGACAGGTGACACCATGTATCTCTTTCTGGAGGGCACTGTTGAGGTCTCTCATGCCCTCACGATGAAAATAGGTAAAAAGGGGTTTGAAGAAACAGAAAAGTCCATGGCACGCCTTAATGCAAGCCATTTTAACTTTTTTGGGGATATGTCCATCCTTTCCGACTCCCCCAGATCAGCCACTGTCAAGACATTATCTGATTGCATATTATATGAAATAAAAAAGGGCAATTTTGACAATTTTTGTTTGATGTACCCAGCACTGGGGTTTAAAATCTTAAAGCAAATCTCCGAAGTGTTATGCGATCGTATAAGAAAAGGCAATCAGGATATATTAAAACTTACAACGGCTCTCTCAATCTCACTAAGCAAATGAGGGCTTATGATTCAAGATAAAGTCATTATCTTTTTAGCACTCCTGTGGATCATTGCCTCAAACTCTTCAGGCCTGGGACATTCTATTGCTAACCTGCGAAACACCTCTCCACCCAAAGATCCAACAGACAAAAGAACCCTCTCAATGGATAGTAACAACAAAAAGTGGCTTAAGTTTGTTCTGGATAAGCTTGAAAAAAAAGGAATACCACGAACTAAAGCATATAAACTATTAGCCCATAAAAATATCCGACTCCAACCCCAGCTGATTGCCGCTAACCTTGGCTATATCAGTGCCTTAAAATCCCTTCCTAGACCGGGTAGCTCCAGTCCAAATCAAAAATATGGATTAAGCAAAAGACAGTTTCTAAAACGTTATGGCTCGTTCCTCAAAGAAGTGAGTGAGAGATATCGAATCCCCCAAGAAATGATTTTATCTATACTATGGGTGGAAACACGAATTGGGATGGATACAGGCCAATACTCTGTCCTCAATGTCTATTACAACCTGACTCTGCTTCAACACCCCGAAGTCTTCATAAATGTCCTCAGCCTGGTGAAAAAAACCTATCCAAACCAAAGTATCTTTTATATCATGAAGAAAGCTTTTCTCAAGAGTCAATGGGGCCTGGAAGAGTTAAAATCTACTATTCGACTTCCTAAACAGGGAAACGTCAAGCCTGATTCCCTCAACGGCTCCTTTGCGGGGGCCTTTGGCATCCCCCAATTTATCCCCTCCAGCTATCTAAGCTACGCTAAAGACGGGGATGGGGATGGTCTCATCAACCTCTTCAACATGAAAGACGCCATCGAAAGCACCGCAAACTATCTGTCTCACATGGGCTGGAGCGATTTAAAACAAAGTCAGCATCAGGCAATTTTGTCTTATAACAATAGTAAGATTTACTTAAATAAAGTGATCTATCATTCAAGAAAGGTCTACAAAGACATTTACCCCACACAAATGGAAAACTCAGGAAGTGGGAGTCCCCATAATGCTATTAAAAAAACAAGTGATACACCGACCAAGAAAACACTACTGGAACGTAAGGTAGATCAAATGACCGCCATTATGAATAATCGGCAGTAATATTGCCTAAGGAGGCGTTAAAAAATAGATTCCCGTTTTTGAGATTCCCAAAATATAATTGACAGGATAATCCACTTCTCATTTCATTGAATCTTGCACATCCTGTCAAAAAAGAAAATAACTAACGTGAGTTCGATATGTAAATTGCTATATAATAAAGAATAAGACCCCTCACCCTAACCCTCTCCCAAAGCTTAGTGTTGAACTTAAGGCTTTAATCTATTTTGGGATAAGGGAATGGCTGATTCAAGTGTAAAAAATGTCCCCTTGTGATTATATTTAAAATAGTAAAAAACACAAGGAGATCAATTATGGATGAAAAAACATTAGATGCAACAGCTTGTCGACTGGCCCATTTATTCTTTCTGCCCATTGAAGATCTTAAAATGCTTCTTGAAAAGCATTCTATAAAAGAAATTCGTCAGCGAAATCTTTTTTGGCTCCCCTTTTTGTGGGTGTGTTTCAAGTGTGTTTTAAATGGAAAAACACGGCATAGAGATCGGGTTGGAATGTATAAAAATCTTTTTGGTCTATCCTTTAGTCTTAGAAGCTCTTCAAAACGTTTGTCACAATTGCCTCCAGCGTTTTGTCAAGACCTAATTGAAGGGATCCAGCCTAAATTGAATCTCATTGGAAGCCCTAAGAAAAGAAAGAAAGCTAAAGATTTAATTTACAAAGTTTTAGCTGAAGATGCTTCTGTTTTCCATTTAGACAATCGTTTGGCTGACATCTTTAAAAATATACCTGGTTGTAAATCAGCCGGTTTAAAACTTTATGCCAATTTTAGTGTAAAGAATGAAATAAAACTGGAGGGTCAAATCAAAAACGCCCGAAGCGGTGATACAAGGTATAAGAGCAGGAAACCTGAGAAAAACAGTATAGAACTTCGTGATAGAGGCTGGTTCAGCTGGAGTCTCTTTGCTGAGTGGATGAGTGAAGGCAGATATTTTATTAGTCGCATCCAAAGGCAAATCAATCCACAAGTTATAGAAGTAAAACAGGGAAATCCTGAATGGGTGAAAAAGAGATTCCAGGAGATTGATTTAGATGGATATACTGAAGTCGATTTTATTATAAAGCCTTATAAAGATAGTAAGGGGTCCGTTTTTCGTTTGAAAAATGGTTCCATTCTTCATTTGCACATGAAAGGGAGAAAAAGGGCAGATGACAAGTGGTATTGGTATGTGTTTCATCTGCCTGAGACGGTGAGTTTAACGTTTGAGGACGTTCATTCTCTTTACAGGGCGCGTTGGAGAATTGAAGAGCTGTTCAGGGAAATCAAACAAGCATTTGGTGGAGATCATTTACGTCTTCGCCATTATAATAGTGTAGTCAATCATATTTTAATGATGATATTAAGTTATTTAATATCTTTAGGGTTTTTAAAAAAAAATAGCCTTGGTTCATAGGAAAACAGTCAATGGCTTTAGGTTGGATATTTGTATGACAGGAAGTTTACGAGATTTATTTAAGGAGATCATCTTTTATTTAGTGGATCATCCAGTGTTAACAATAAAAGCTTTAAAAGAATTATCACAAGCCTTTTGTGAGGCAGGATATTCGTATAAACGAGCAAGGAGTTATAAGAGCAGTTCTATGGGAAAAGCCCTGAAAAAAATGGAGAAAAGTAACAATGCTCTGTGAGCCAGGATTCAGATTTAACATTTGTCCTTATAAACGGAGGCTCAAAAAGAAAATAAAGCCTTAAGTTCAACACTAAGCCCATTGGGAGAGGGCTGGGGTGAGGGCACAGGGGGATTGATCCCCCTGTCGACGCGGGATTTTTTGTAGGTCGGACTTCCCAGTCCGTTAAAGTATGTGTGAAGAGCTGGTAGGTCAGCCATTCCTGTCTGACCTAATGATGTTTGTATGAACAGGTAGAAAATAACAGACAGGAATGTCTGTTCTACCGATGGTGAGTTTTGCAATCCTAAATTTAGGAGGAGATAGATATGTCAAGAAGAATGTTTAAGAGTGTATTAGTGTTGATTTTCAGTTTAGTATTGAGTTTTAGTCTAGCGAACTGCGGTGGAGACAAAGGGGGTGGCTCAGGAGGAGGCAGCGGCCCTGTTTCCCCCAATGTAGGGCAGTTGATTACCATAAATGCCGCAGGAGATTCCTTCACGATGGGGGATGGAACGTATGGTCCAAACCCTACTGTGACCCAAACCATCAGTTATAACTTTAACATGAGTAAGTATGAGATCACCCACAGTCAGTTCCAGGCGTTTATAAATGAGAGTGGTTACAGTACAGACAGCTACTG
>ENA-ORDP01000780-ORDP01000780.1-marine-sediment-metagenome-genome-assembly--contig:-NODE-780-length-19258-cov-9.773369_pt1 | contig 19258 bp, 17 predicted proteins | sample MGYA00248627_ERZ508539 | MGnify/ENA primary metagenome ERZ508539 (study PRJEB26208, sample SAMN05571518) | marine sediment metagenome | biome: deep sea; feature: Hydrothermal vent; material... | reverse complement strand
TGTAAATTTAGTTGTTCTTTGTAACCGGATAATTCGGAACGAAAGGACAATAGAATTATGAACAAAATTACAGATATAACATAAGCAATACTTGTTGGTAGGTTAAAATATTTCCGAATGGTGTGCTTGTTTTCTTCCATATTGGGTAAAGATAACAAAAGCTTTTCATCAAGTTCATTGGGATAATCTTCCTTCGTTTCTTCAACTGTATTTTTTAATAGATTCAAAGATTTGAAATATTCCCTGGCATCTTCATCTAAGGAAAGCTGCGTAAACATAAATGTTTCTTCCTCTTTTGATGATTCGTCATCGAAATATTTGTTTATTATTTCTTCCATTTTTGTGTTCATTTTTTTATCCTTTATAAAACTTTTGATAATTGAGATATTAATTTTTGCCGGGTTTTGTAAAGTCTGCTTTTTACAAGACCTTCATCAATTTCCAATAACCCTGAAATCTCTCTGTAACTAAGCTGCCCATATTCCTTCAATAAAAAAACTTCCTTTTGTTCTTGTGGAAGTTGTTCTAAATTTTTCAATATTAATTCTTTCAATTCTTTCTTTTCATATTCTTCGCTAATTTGATTTTCTTCCAAAACAGAAAACTGCTCGTCATTCAAATCATAATTAACTTCATTTCTTGTTTTCCTTTTTCTATAAACCGTAAAAATTTCATTACGTGTTGTCTTGAATATCCAAGATTGAATACTCGATTTATTCCTTATATTATTTAAATTTGAGAACAATTTCATAAAAACATTCTGAACCACGTCCTTAGTCATATCGGTATCTCTTAGCATTTGCAACGTGAAATTATACACCTTCGTTTTATGCCGGTTATAAATCAGCATAAATTCAACTATATTTTTATCATTTCTTTTCAAATTTGTATGCGTTTATAATAAAGATACATTAAGCAGTAAAAAGTTGCTTTAAAAAAATCCTTTGTCACGGAATTATCAGAAATTAATAAAGGTAGTACCACGATTTATCGTGGTGGATATGGAAATACCACACAACAAATTTATCTGCTTCTCATTTGAGTCCTATGGACAGCAGATTCAATCATCAAATATTCCATACCTTTTCTGCCAATCTGCATATTCCCCTGTAAATGTTTTAATTTTATGGTGTTCGTCTTGGTTTGCAATATAATTTATTACTTTTTTTAATTGTGAGGCACTGACTGAAAATGCTCCATATCCTCTTTGCCATTTGAATTTAAAAGGTGTCAATTTATTCTCGTTAATCCAAAAGGATGATTCACCCTTGAATATACGAGCTACTTTATCCATAGGTTTTGTTGAGGGTAGTTCAAATAACATATGTACGTGTTCAGGACGGATGTGCAGTTTTTCAATATGGATTTTTTCTTCATTTGATTTACTTATAAAATGCTCGAATAATTTTTTACCGAGTTCTTTTGTAATTATTTTTTCGTGATTATGAGTACCCCAAATGAAATGAATCCATATTTTCACCTTCGAGTGTATAGCCATAATAACCCCCATAAAAATTATATTTTATTTGTTTTGATAATACGAATTTAATGTTTTATTGTAAACTGCTGAAGCAGTTACGTTTTGGTATATTTATTTTTTATCCACCAAGCTGAAGTTTGGTGCTGATTTAATAAAACGATTGGATTTGTCTTGCGTTATTGGTTGAATCTAAATTATCAAAAAAAATGTAAAATTTTTGCAAATATTAATGCCAGCACCACGATTTATCGTGGTGTAAATGGAAACACACAAAACAAAAACATCTGCTTTAGCAGATTCTTTCTTAGCATTTTGTTGTAAACTGCTAAAGCAGTTGTGTTTGCGGAATGGGTATTTATTGATCCACCACGATAAATCGTGGTGCTGGTTTAATGAAACAGTTAATTCTATCTCATCAATATTATTTCTTTCTGTCATATTAAAAAAGAAAATAAGTCTTGTAAATATTAGTGAAAAAAAATATGTAAATTAATATTTATAGGTATTACTTAGGTAAAAAATGAAATTAGCAAATTGGTGGAAACCGACAGACAACAATAGAATTTTATGCACTCTCTGCCCGCGTTACTGCAAAATTGGTGAAGGTCAGCCCGGGTTTTGTTACATAAGACAAAACCATAACGGTAAACTCTATTCACTCGGTTACGGCAGACCCACTGGTTTTGCAATGGACCCTATCGAAAAAAAACCGCTTAATCATTTTTTACCGGGAACGGAAGTGCTTAGTTTTGGAACTGCAGGGTGTAACCTGGGCTGTAAGTTTTGCCAAAACTGGTCAATGAGTAAGGCAAAATTAGATAACACTTATTCGGTAGAAGCATCTCCCGATGATGTTGTAAAACTTGCTCAAAAACACTCTGCCCGTTCAATTGCTTTCACTTATAATGATCCGACAATATTCGGTGAATATGTGATAGATATATCCAAAATTGCTAAAGAAGAAAATATAAAATCAGTAATGGTTACTTCGGGATATATTGATAAAAAAGCCCGTAAAGATGTTTATAAATATATTGATGCAGCAAATGTCGATTTAAAAGCATTCACAGAAAGATTTTATCACAAGCTAACTTTTTCTCATTTAGACGATGTGCTTGATACATTAATATGGTTAAAAAATGAAACGGATGTTTGGATTGAAATAACAACTCTATTAATCCCTGGTGAAAATGATTCGGAAGAGGAAATTAAAAATGAATGCAATTGGATTTTGGAAAATCTCGGAGGAAATATTCCCTTGCATTTTACTGCTTTTCATCCCGATTTTAAAATGAGAAATAAAAGCAAAACCCCTGAAGATACATTAATCAATGCCCGAAAAATTGCTGTTAGTGCAGGAATAAATTTTTGTTATGTCGGAAATATTTATAACAGAGAAGGTCAAACAACATACTGCCCGAATTGTAAAACCAAACTAATAGAAAGAGATTGGCATTCAGTAATTACAAATAAGTTAAATAAAAATATTTGTCCTAATTGCTTAACCAAAATACCCGGTATTTTTTATTGATGTTATCCGATTCGTTATTCATTTCAATTATTTCTATTTTAAATACACTACTTTAAAAACAATCTATTACAAAAAGTGAAAAAGAATATTTTAATTCTCATATCAATTTTAGTAGCATTAATTAGTGTACTGATTTTAAATGAACTTGTTAAAGCAGGCGCTGTTTATGTATTTTACACTCACGATATATCCTTTATCCTTAAAGGAATATCATTAAACACGGTTTTTACGCTACCCGAATCACACAACTTAATTTCCGATACTATTATCTATTTGCTGCCTATTTTTTCGGTAATAATATTTATAGAATTTTCTGCCTTATTCCTCAGTAAGGTTTATAATAACAACATCAGAACCGGGCTAATTATTTACCAAATGATAAACATTGGCTACTTAGTAATTGTCATACTTCTTAACGCATTATCGGTTATAATAAATAATTTTTTAAGCACTGATTGGTCAGTGTATATTTTTATTTCAGGATACTCATACACCAAATCTTTGTTGATTACATTTTTATTAATTCTTATTATTTTTACATACATAAATTTTGCTACGAACAGAATTAAAAAATATGTAACCTTTATTAAGTCCTAAAACTATTGGAGATAACACTTGGGAAAATTAAATAATAAAACAGTTTTTATAACCGGAGCTTCCGCTGGAATAGGAAAAGCTTGTGCCGTTTCATTTGCAGAGGAAGGTGCAAATCTTATTCTTTCAGCAAGGCGAAAAGAAAAATTAGATGCATTAAGCGAAAACATAAAATCAAAATACGGAGTGAAAGTATATTCTTTTGAATTGGATGTCAGGAATTCAGAAAAAGTAAAAGAGAAAATTTTATCACTGCCGGATGAATGGAAACAAATAGATATTTTAATAAACAATGCCGGGTTAGCAAAAGGATTCAGTAAAATAAACGATGGCGATATTGAAGACTGGGAGGCAATGATAGATACAAACATAAAAGGTCTTCTTTATGTTACTCGTTATATTCTGCCGTTGATGATCGAACGTAAGGAGGGGCATGTTATTAACTTGGGTTCAATTGCCGGACACCAGGTTTACCCATACGGGAACGTTTACTGCGCAACAAAGTTTGCCGTTAATTCTTTAAGTGAAGCAATAAGAATGGACACACTTGAAAATAATATTAGAGTGACAAACATTGCCCCCGGACTCGTGAAAACCGAATTCAGCGAAGTAAGGTTTAACGGTGATAATGAACGGGCGGAAAATGTTTACAAGGGAATTGAACCTCTTACCGGTGAAGATATCGCAGACCTCGTTTTATTTGCAGCAACAAGAAAATCGCACGTAAATATAAATGAAATTGTTGTGACTCCCACGGCACAAGCATCGGCAACGCAAGTGTTTAGGAAGGAATAAAATTTTATCGTTCTAAAATACCGGATAGACCTTTTGCAATATTTTTTCTTTCGTAAATTTCTATTTTGTTTTTGTCGAATATAAAAGAATTGCCCTTGTCAAAAATATCTTCTGCGGTATCGGAATATTTATATAATTTTCCTGCACCGGCATCTTCAATTATTTTTTTTAACTCTTCATTATCATCACCGAATGCTATTATGGGTTTTCCTATTCTTAAATATTCAAAAAGCTTACCGGGTAGGTGCCTTCTTTCTGTTGCACAGACAAGTAAATAAGAAGCCTGCGATAAATGTTTTAACATCTCTTTATAAGAAAGAAATCCAAGGTATTCGGTAAATTCAGACAAACCAATTTCATTAATTGTTTGTTTTATTACGGGACCAACTGTGCCGATAAATTTGATTTTTATTTTCTCCCCGCTATTAATTTTTCTTTTTAATTCTTTCCAAAATTCTTTGGGATTTTGATAATCAAAAATATTGCCTGCGTGAACAATTGTTATTTCTTCTGTGTTCTCTTTTTCCGTAATTAGATCTCCAAAATATTTCTCACTATAACCCCAATAAAGTATTCCGGTTTTACTTTTTAAAAAATCATATTTTTTACGATAATCTTCTTCCATTGTTTTTGTTACAAATACAGCCCGCTTGCAATTTCTTAAGACCTTCTTTTCCAAATAGTTATCTATTGTTAGAGTAATTTTGCTTCTTTTGAAATTTTTATAATAGATTATATCAACCCAGGGATCAATAAATACGGGTATATGGGGGATGTTAAATTTGCTGCTTAAACTATTACCCACTAAATGAGCCGTGTGTGGAGGTCCCACAGATATGACGGCATCAAATTTATTTTTTCTTAAATATTTATTTCCATAATTAACTGCGAATAACCACCAACCAACTCTTGCATCCGGAATAAACAAGTTCATTCTAATCCAAATAGATATTCTATGAGTTAAGCTTTTATTTGTTTGAGATATTGTTTCCGAAGCTTTTAATTGTTCGTCTTTGTTTTTCCCGATAAATTTTTTGTAAATATTAAAAGGTTCAAAAGTTTTAGTTTTTATTACTTCTATATTTTCATCAATTTCATTTAAGAGTGAATTATCGGGTGCGGTAAAGGTCTCTTCTTTTACGGTTAAAACAGAGGGTTGCCAGCCGAATTTGGGTAAATGTTTTATCATTGCCAAGGGCCAATGCAATGAAGCTTTTCCCGAAGGCGGCCAAAAATATGTTATGAATAAAACTTTTTTCATAATTTTCTTAACAATCTTAAAATAAATTTACAAAAAATAAGATTCTTAATGGAAATTAAAGAAACTCATTTTAATCTTTCGTTATTATATTAAATATCTTTATTTTTAATTGCTTCTATTTATTGAACAATAAATATTATTTTATTTAGTTATGAAGTTACAATCAAAAAACATCGATAAATTTATTGTAATCGGGGATAAGGTATTAATTAGACCTCAGGATGCTTCAGAAAAAACAACGAGTGGTTTGTATCTTCCTCCAGGGGTTTCAGAAAAAGAAAAAGTGCAAAGCGGTTACGTAATAAAAGCGGGACCCGGTTATCCCATACCTATCCAAACCGATGATGAACCATGGAAAGATTCCGAAGATCAAATAAATTACATTCCATTACAAATAACCGAAGGTGATCTCGCTATCTTTTTAAGAAAAGATGCCTATGAAATAAATTTTGAAAATGAGAAATTTATTATAGTTCCACAATCTTCTATTTTATTAGTTGTAAGAGAAAATGATTTTGACTTATAACAATCAATAATTTAATTTTTCTCCATAAATTAAAGCACATTTCTATCTGCAATTCATAATTCTCATCCTCATTTTTATTATTTTTGTGTTTAGAAAAAAATGATATTAAAACATACCGAGGTACATTATGGCAGCAAATATAGATATGATTCAAAAAGTTTATTCCGAACTTGGAAACAAAATTAACAAAGCAAGAGAAATTGTTGGAAGACCTTTAACCTATACTGATAAAATACTTTATGCTCATTTAATTGTTTTACCTGAGAAAGAATTAAAAAGAGGCGAAGATTATTCGGAACTATCACCTGATAGGGTTGCTATGCAGGATGCCACAGCTCAAATGGCTTTGCTGCAATTTATGCAGGCAGGTAAAAAAGAAAGTGCTGTTCCCGCAACTGTTCATTGCGATCATTTAATTCAGGCTCAAGTAGGTGCAAAAGATGATCTTAACAGAGCCACAACCGAAAACAAGGAAGTGTATGATTTTCTTCAAAGCACTTCCAACAAATACGGAATCGGTTTTTGGAAACCGGGTGCAGGCATTATTCATCAGGTGGTTTTAGAAAATTATGCTTTCCCCGGTGGAATGATGATCGGTACGGATTCACACACGCCAAATGCAGGCGGACTGGGAATGATAGCAATAGGTGTCGGCGGCGCAGATGCTGTTGATGTAATGACGGGACTCCCCTGGGAACTAAAATGGCCTAAAATTATCGGCGTAAAATTAACCGGCAAGCTTAACGGCTGGACTTCACCAAAAGATGTGATATTAAAATTAGCAGGTATCTTAACCGTAAAAGGCGGTACCGGTGCTATTGTGGAATATTTTGGTGATACCTCCGCTTTATCCTGCACCGGTAAAGGAACAATCTGTAATATGGGTGCAGAAATAGGTGCAACCACTTCTGTTTTTCCATTTGATGAAAGAATGGCATCATACTTAAGAATTACAAACAGAGCCGATGTAGCTGCATTAGCCGAAAGTAATGCCGATATATTAAAAGCCGATCCTGAAGTTGCTCAAAATCCCGAAAAATATTACGATCAAATAGTTGAAATAAATTTAAGTGAATTAGAACCCCATCTTAACGGACCTTATACACCCGATAGGGCATGGCCCATTTCAAAAATGAAAGAAGCCGTAAAAGAAAATGATTTTCCCGACGAGATAAAAGTTGCTTTAATCGGTAGCTGTACAAACTCCAGTTATGAAGATATTGACAGAGCTGCAAGCATTGCAAAACAGGCAATATTAAAAGGGTTAAAAACAAAATCTCAATTCACAATTACACCCGGTTCCGAAAGGGTAAGGGCAACAATTGAAAGGGACGGTCAGTTAAAAATATTAAATGATTTTGGCGGACTCACGCTTGCAAATGCCTGCGGACCTTGTATCGGTATGTGGAAGAGAATGAATAATGAATCAGGCGAAAGAAACACGATTGTAACATCATTCAACAGAAATTTTGCAAAAAGAAACGACGGTAATCCTAATACTTTAGCCTTTGTTGCAAGTCCCGAATTAACCACCGCACTTGCAATTGCAGGAAGTTTATCATTCAATCCTATTACAGATGAACTGACAAACGAAAACGGAGAAAAAGTAAAATTAGATCCTCCAAGCGGCGAAGAACTTCCGCCCTCGGGATTTGTTGAAGATGAAGAAGGATTTATTCCTCCTGCTGAAGATGGTTCAGGTATTGAAGTAAGTGTTAGCCCTGAAAGCGAGAGACTTCAACTTTTAACTCCGTTCAAACCTTGGGAAGGTGAAGATTTGACCGACCTTCGATTATTATTAAAAGCAAAAGGTAAATGTACAACCGATCATATTTCGATGGCGGGTCCTTGGCTAAGATACCGCGGACATTTGGATAACATTTCAAACAACATGTTTATCGGTGCAATAAATTATTTTAACGATAAAGCCGGTGTTGTCAAAGATCAGTTAACAGGCGAATATAAATCAGTACCCGAAGTTGCGCGTCATTATAAAGCGGAAGGTATCGGCTGGGTTGTTGTAGGCGATGAAAATTACGGTGAAGGATCTTCACGTGAGCACGCAGCAATGGAACCGAGATTCCTTGGAGGAAGAGCAATCATTGTTAAAAGCTTTGCACGTATTCACGAAACAAATTTGAAAAAACAAGGTATGCTTCCTTTAACTTTTGCTGATCCGAACGACTACGATAAAATTCAAGAAAACGATAAATTAGATATAACCGGTTTGAAAGAATTAGTTCCAGGCAAACAATTAAATCTTATCATAAAACACGAAGACGGTTCGCAGGACAAAGCAGTGCTTAACCACACAATGAATAAACCTCAAATCGAATGGTTTAAAGCCGGAAGCGCTCTAAATTTAATTGCAGAGATGAACAAATAAATATTAATATGGAGACGCACCACAACTGCTGTATGGTAGTTAGATGCGTCTCTTTAAATTAATTATCCGTGATAAAATATTTCTTTAACTATTTTACCGTCTTTCCAAGTCTGTACCGAAACCTGGTCCATTTTAACATCTCCATATTCTTTATGTGAGTAGTCCATAAACCATTCCACCATTGACAAATCATCTCCCAAGGCTACATTTTTTACTTCAGCCCCACGGAAGTCGGTGATACCTTCAAGCCATTTAACTTCTCTTTCCCTGTTTGCATCTTTGCCGACAGTCGGCTCCATGCCTATTTCCTGCATGACCACATCATCTGCATAGTATTTTTCAAAGGCATCCATCATCTTTCCTTCGAGTACCATTTGATTGAGGTCTTTTACATTTGCTTCTATATTCATAACAGTCTCCTTTAATAATATTATTGATTATGTTTAGTATAAAATAATGTTGCAACACATATTTATTTAAAAAATTTTAGAAAAGATCACAATAAACTTTTTCTAAAAGAATCGAAAGTTGTTTCCTCTCTGTTTTATTTAGTTTATCCGAAACGATAGTAGAAAGAAAATCTATTTTGGGCTTAATTTTTCTTAATATATTCTTTCCTTTTTTTGTTATCCTTGCAATGGAAAGCCTTCTGTCTTTGTCTGAAGTATACCTTTCCACAAAACCTTGATTTATTAAACGGTCAATCAGTCTTGTTACGTCTGGAGCCGGTTCTATCATCCTGCTTATTATATCGCACCTTGCATAACCTTCGGGATAATTGCCGTTAAGAATTCGTAGTACATTGAATTGTCCCTGGGTGATACCATACTTTGAACAAACTTCTTCAAGACGTGATTTGATGTGATTTGAGCAAACAAGTATATTCAGCATAGCTTCTTGTTCATCCGACTCAAATTTTGATTGCTTTAATCTTTTTTTTAGTACCGTTCCCATCTACTTCTCAAATTAAACTTATATGTTGTAACACATAATATAACATATCATTTTAAATATTACAAGTGCGACAATTAATAAAGGCTATTGAAGAAAACATCAATAGGTTTATCAAAGTTTAATAATTTTTATCAAGTATTTTATGTTTATAAATATTAATTTATAAATATGAAATGGAATGGTGATGAACTCCTCTGTTTAAATTTGCTAACTGAACCTAAGCTTGGATTAGGGACAATATTAGTTACCGGTGCAACCGGTTATGTTGGGGGAAGACTTGTTCCCGAACTTTTAGAACGCGGTTATGAAGTTAGGGTAATGGCAAGGGCATCTTCAAATGAAATTGAGGGACGCTGGCCAAAAGCCGAAATTGTAGTTGCAGATGCATTAAAACCCGAACAACTTAAAACAGCATTAAAAGGAGTTCACACAGCATATTATTTAATACATTCTTTATTACTCGGTCCCAAAAAATTTGAGGTAGCAGATATACGCGCAGCTAATAATTTTAGGGAAGCAGCAGAAGAATGTGGTGTAAAAAGAATAATTTATCTTGGTGCACTGGGCGATGTACAAACAACATTGTCACCACATTTAAGAAGTAGAATCCAAGTTGCTGAAACTCTTCAATCGGGAAAGATTCCTGTAACAATTTTAAGAGCGGCAATAATCATTGGTTCGGGCAGTGCATCCTATGAAATTCTTAAAAGTTTGGTTATGAAATCCCCTGTTTTTCTCCTTCCTTACTGGGCTAAAACAAAATGCCAGCCGATAAGTATGAGAACATTAATTAATGTGCTGGTAGGAGTTTTGGAAAAAGAAGAAACATCAGGCAATGTTTATGACGTAGGTGGAATGGAAATATTGACATACGAAGAAATGCTAAAGATAATGTCCAAGCTGTTAAACAAGAAAAAAATTTTCATACATACTTTTTTTAAAAGCTTTAAAATTTACTCATATATTATCAGCCTCCAAACCCCTGTGTCCGCACCTGTAGTAAAATCGTTAATGCAAAGCTGTAAAAACGATGTCCTTTGTCAGAGTGTAAATACACTTCCTTCATCAATGTACAGACCAATAACATTTAAAGAAGCTTTGCTTAGAGCAATGTCAAGAGAGGAATTAGATGCCGTTTACTCCAGGTGGTCGGATGAATATCCCCGTGCTCATGAATTAGCTTTAAAGCTGCACGAGTTAAAAAAGCCTCCATATTATATTAGTTCATATTCACTTTTATCTTTGAAGAAAAAGGAATCTCTATTTAAATCTATATGTAAAATCGGTGGTGATGAAGGATGGTTTAATTCTAACTGGCTGTGGCGTTTGCGGGGAATATTGGATTCAATATTGATGGGCGTTGGAGCATCAAGGGGGAGAAGAAGTTCAAATGCATTAAGAATATACGATGTTGTAGGTTTTTTCAGAGTAGAGGATATTATAGCAAATAAGAGACTTCTACTTCGTGCGGAAATGAAACTGCCGGGTAAAGCTTGGTTGGAATTTAGAATAAACGAAGAAGGTGTTAAAAACAAATTATTTGTAACAGCTTATTTTGAGCCTTACAATTGGACGGGAAAAGCTTATTGGTATAATTTTTTACCTTTTCATTATTTTATTTTTACCAACTTATTAAAGCAAATTGATAAAAGAAGTTGAAAAAATTTAATTTCAAACTCTAAAATTAAATAATCACTTTAATGAATATTTAATCCCCGCAATTAATTGCCTACCGGGTAAAGGAACGCCGACAATATCAAAATGCGGAGTATTAAACAAATTTGTTCCTTTTACGTAAACATTATAACTGCTAATTTTTTTATTAATATTAAGATCAACTAAAAAATGGTTTTCAACGTTTAACCTGTCTTCATATCGAATAAACCAATTTATATTAGTGTTCCCCCAAACACTCTGACCAATACTAATAATCAATTGATGTTTTAAATATTCAAGAAGATATCGTGACATAAACCGTGAGTTTTTTTTATCGGAATTCAAATAAGTATACTTAACACTTATCATATTAAACAGCGGGTTATTTCCAAACAGGCGTATGTTCATAAAACTTTTATGTAAATCAATTCGAAAATTTAACTCAAAGCCGGTTGTGTTTACGGAACTAATATTCATCGCACGCCAAGGTGCACTTTCCGAAAGTCGAACCCAATCGATACGGTTTTTTTCTTCTCTCCTAAAAAAGCTGGAGTTTATCGATAGATTTGAATTTTGGAAATTGATGCCTAATTCATAGCTTAAACTTTCTTCATACTTTAAAAGCCTGTTACCTTGTGTAACAGGATCGTGATAATAAAGTTCCGTGTATGTTGGTATTCTGAATGCTTTACCCATATTGCCGAAAATATTCAGCTTGTTTGACAGTTCGTATCCTATTTCAAATCCCGGCCACAGCCGCCAGCCTATAGAGGAATAATTATAAGCATAACCGCTTACTTTTATTTTGAATTTTGAAAATTTTTGAAATTGCTGCTCTATAAAAACACCTCTTTTGTGTCTGTTATGAATTCCCAAGTTATTACTTTTTATTTTATCATAAACATATTCCCCACCTAAAAAAGTTTTTCCTATACGTGAAGAAATATCCTCTTTAATTTGAAAACCATAAACATTTGTTTGATGAATGTTTTTATAAAAAGCAGGATTAGTTTTAATTAAAACAAACTCATCATCGTTTCTTCGCCAATAAGCCTTTACAGATGTATTAAAATTACCATTATTTATTAGAGTTGAGATTTTTAAAAATTTCGTTTTAGTGTGTTCGGCTTGCAACGGGAACCTTCGCGTGTAAAAACTGTTGGCACCAAATTTTTTATTATTATACCCAAAGAAAATATCGGTCAAGAAATTTGTACCGACAAAAGCTCCACCGTATGAAAAAGTTGTGATATTATATTCCGTATTATTTCTGTAGCCATCAGACTTAATTTTTTCGAAAGCTATATTATTACTTACTCCCCATAAATTCAGACTCCCAAAAACCGAACCCAAAACATAGCCATTTGCCCCTCCTTCAGTCTGTAAGCTTAAGCTGTTCGTTCTTTTACGTTTGGTTACAAAATTTATTACACCGCTAAAAGCATTCGGACCGTAAAAGCTGGAAGTACTGCCTTTAACAATTTCAACTCTACTAATATTATTTAATGTTAAAGGTAAATTCATATTATAATGTCCTGTCTGCGGATCAATTATTTTTATTCCATCTATCATTATCAAGGTTTGCTCGAAAGAACCTCCGCGTATTCCTACGTCACCCTGAATGCTGTTTATTCCCCGTTGTCTTAGATCCACGGAATTAGCATAATTTAAAAGATCTCCGGGTGTGCTAACAGGTATTTTAGAAAAATCATTGTTGTTAATCAGCTCTATGCTTCGGCTAATTTCCAAATAAAAAAAAGGTGACTTTTTAGACGTAACAATTATATTATTTAATTTATACTTTAATGAATCTTGTGCGAAGGTAATATTATTCGGATAAAATAAATTAGATAGTAATATTATTGTTAATATTTTATAAAAGATTTTTTCTAAAGAGGTGTTTTTGAACATTGTTTGTCTGTTAATAGTATTTACTGCTTTATAAAACATGAAAATTTTAAAGCTAAAATGTATACTATTGAAAAATCACTATCAAACATTATTTGAATTTTAGGCTGTCGCAGATTTAACCACTAAGTGTATCGGTTAATAAAAGTTATTAAAGAAAATATCATTCAGGTTCTAATTTGTTAAAGAGCTTAGTTTTAAGTTTAATATATTATTATTTTCAAGATAGAAAGAAAATAGTTTTCGATAAGAAACGAACAAAATAATTTTTAAGTTTTACAACTTAAAAGAAATTAAAATTGTTGAGAAAAGTTTAAAGTAAAAAATGCCTGACAAAAATAATTACTTTGTATTTGCCGATGAATCAGGAACATTACTAAGTGAAAGGTTTTTCGGTATTGGTGTTTTAATGATTGATAGACCATACAAGTTGTATGATTCAATATTAAGTTGTGCATTAGAGATTAGAGAACTTTCACGAAAACAAAGAGAGAAAACAATAATTGAATATCAGAATAAGAATAATTTAACAGCACTTTCAAAGTTATCTATAAATAATGATAAATTTGAATTAAAATACACTAAGATTAATTCACAAAATAATTCAATTTATAAAAAAATTATCAGCAAATACTTTAACTTTTTTGGAGCTAAATTTTCTGCAATAATTATTGATCGAGATGATCCCCATTTTAAGCCTTATAATATATTCACAAGTACTTGGGATATGTATTCAAGTTTTTTCTCCATTCTTATTTTAGGAAATCTTAAAAATTTGGTTAAGCCTCAATTATGTATTTTACCAGATTACTTAAATATTTCAAAAAAATATAATGAATCATTTGAGGAGACAATACTAAATAAAATAAAGAGAAAATTATCTCCGGAATTATATTATAATTCTATTTTTAATATTTGTAGACTTGAGTCTCATTCAAACTTATTGATTCAATTAGTTGATATACTCTTGGGTTGTGTTTTGTATGATTTTAAATTAAGTGAAAGTCTGATTACAGCAAATAAAAGGAAAGATCCCGTTGTTAATGAATTACGTAAAAATCTTAAAAGACAAACACTTTCAGGAAATTATACTATGAATAGTCCTTCGTATTTTAGTGTGTGGAGGGTTAAATTTAAATAAAAAGCGGATCATCGACACGTGCCAACATCCGCTTATCCGCATAAGTATTATTTAATTTCATTTTAATGTAAAACAATCAAAATTTAATGTCAAATCGAAAGTCAACTTTATGCTATTCCTAAACCCCACAATCTTATTCGGTCTTTTGGCGGCAGCTATTCCTGTGATTATTCATATGTTAAATTTGAGGAAGTTAAAAAAGGTTGACTTCAGCACACTCAAATTTTTAAAAGAATTACAGAAAAGTAAGATTAGAAAAATTAAATTTAAACAGTGGTTATTGTTGGCACTTAGAGTTTTAATTATTTTATTTATCGTTTTTGCATTTGCCCGTCCGACATTAAAAGGAATTGCTCTAAAAGGTACAACCTCTGCATCAAAAACATCTGCTGTTTTTATTTTAGATGATTCTTTCAGTATGTCGCTTGTAGAGAAAAACGGTTCTTTGTTTAATCAGGCAAAATCCGAAATAAACAAAATTCTTGCTCAGTTAAAAGAAGGCGATGATGCAGAACTTATTTTGGTTTCAGGTTCAAAATCTCAAGAATATAAATTGACCAAAAACCTTTCCTCTCTGAAAAATAAAATTAAGGAGATGAAAATATCGCCTGTCACAGGATTTTTGAACGATGCCGTTATAAAAGGATTAACGTTACTTTCTTCTTCAAATAATTTTAATAAAGAATTGTACATTCTTTCAGATTTCCAAAAACGGAGCTTGTTTGATAATACTTCTAAAAACAAAAATACTTTTGAAAACATCAGGCTATATACCATTAAATTTGGAGGAGGTAAATATCAAAATGTTGGCATTGATAAATTGACTTTGGGTACACAAATTTTTGAGAAAAACAAACCGGTAATTTTTAACACTTCTGTCACTAATTATTCACCCGAAAAAGTTAATGATATTGTTCTTTCTCTTTTTATAAACGGGAAAAGAAAGAGCCAGAAAAATTTAAGCCTTAATCCTGGTGCATCAGCAAGTTTGGAAATGAGCAGTGATGTTTCAACCGCAGGCTTTATTAGTGCTTTTGTTGAAATTGATGATGATGAGATACTGCAGGATAATAGAAAATATGTAAATTTCTATATTCCCAAAAAGATAAATGTGGGTTTGTTTTCAGACAATCCCTCCGACAAGCAGTTTATACTTCCGGCTTTAACTTCCGGCAAAAACAAAAACGATATAAATATAGTTCAAGTAAATTCAAACCAATTGGCATCATTAAATCTTTCTAATTTTGATGTAATAATTTTCATTCCTTCTAAGACCTTTACTAATTTAAATAGATTACAAAAATATATTGAAGCCGGTGGAAGTTTAATCTTATTACCGGGAAGTTCTATTGACGCAACAAGTTTTCAAGACATATTATCCGGACTTAAGATAGCAGCAAACGTCAAAGCTTCAGGGAAAAAATACACAAATAAAAATTATCTTTCATTTGATAAAATTAATTTTGAACACCCGGTTTTTAAAAATCTATTTGCGAAGAAAAAAGAAATAGATTCACCTAAAATTTTATATCATTTTAAAATTGATTATAAAAATTCCGGTAGATTTATAATTACACTTAACGATAAATCACATTTCCTAACCGAGATAAAAAATGGAACGGGAAAGATTTTTGTCTTTAATACAGCCCCTGTTTTAAGCTGGTCAAATTTTCCTATAAAAGGTATTTTTGCTCCTCTTATTTATAAATCTATCTTTTACCTTTCTTTCAAAAATGTATCCCGCAAAGATTATATTGCAGGAAATGAAGTAAAAATTAAAACAAACAATGCTAAGAAAGGACTTATAGAAATTGTTAAACCGGATAAATCAACAGAGTACATTACTCTTGATGAATCCACAAATAAAGATTATATAAATTATAAAATGACAGACAAAATAGGCACATATAAAGTTACCGATGGTAAAACAATACTGTCTATGTTTAGCATAAATGCAGACCCAAATGAATCTATACAAGAATATTTAACACAAAAAGAGTTTGAAGAATATTTGACAGAAATAAATTTTAAAGGTAAATATATACCGATAAATAAATCTCAAAATCCTTTGTCGGTAATTGAACAGGCAAGATTCGGCTCAGAGCTTTGGAAAATTTTTATTATTATTGCTTTGATTTTAGCTGTTGTTGAAATGCTTGTCTCTAAAAGTGCAAAGAAGGATATTACCAAATTAAAGTAAAAATTATGATAGAAATCCCCAAAATAGAAAAAGAAAAAGCCGTTATTGTTTCTTTAAACACAGACAGGATATCAAAAGAAGTTGTTGAGGAACACATAACCGAACTTGAAGAACTTGCCTTAACAGCCGGTGCAGAAGTACTTCATAAAATTATTCAAAATAACCGATCTGTTAACAACGCAAGTTACATCGGTAAAGGAAAAGTTGAAGAGGTAAAATTACTTGTTGAAGAAGAAAACATAAGTCTAATAATTTTTGATGATGACCTTTCACCTGTTCAACTTAGAAATCTTGAGAATTCAATAGATAGAAAAATTGTTGACCGTAGCGGGTTGATCTTAGATATTTTTGCAACCAGGGCAAAGACAAAAGAAGCAAAGACCCAGGTAGAACTTGCACAGCTTCAATATATGCTTCCCCGTTTAACAAGAGCATGGACTCACCTTTCCAAACAGTACGGCGGCATCGGTACAAAAGGTCCCGGCGAAACACAGATTGAAACCGATAGAAGGATCATCGGGAAAAGAATTTCTTTATTGAAAGAAAGACTTAACAAAATAGAAGTACAGCGCAGCACTCAAAGCAGCAGCAGAAAAAACTTTTTAAGGATTGCGTTGGTGGGTTATACAAATGCCGGCAAATCGACTTTATTCAATTTACTCACAAAGTCCGATGTTTTTGCCGAAGATAAATTGTTCGCAACACTCGATTCCACGACCCGCCAATTTATAGTAAAAAATGAAACCGTACTATTGAGTGATACGGTGGGTTTTATAAGAAAACTACCTCCTAATTTAATTGCTTCTTTTAAAAGCACTTTAAGCGAAGTAAAAGATGCGGATATTATTTTTCACGTTATTGATTTTTCTCATCCGTATTTTGAAGACCATATAAAAGTAGTGGAAAATACTTTAAAGGATTTAGATTGCGATAAAAAATTACAGGTTAAAATATTCAACAAAATAGATGCGGTAACCGATCATCAAAAGATTGATTATGTTAGAAACACGTATGAAAATTGTTTTATAATTTCGGCACAAAGGGGGATAAATGTTTCTTCCCTAATTGAAAACCTTGAACAAATCATAAACGATTCATTTATTGAAGAGAAAATCCGCCTGCCGTTAAAAGATGCAAAAGCCGTAGCACAAATACACAACCTTGCCGAAGTAATAAGCATAAAATATGACGATAATTTTGCACACATTACATATCGTTCTAAAAAAGAAAATTCTGAAAAAATAAAAAGATTGTTGTATGAAAAAAAATAAACTAATAATAAACGGACAATCTCTTACTCTTGAAAAAATTGAATATTTTTTAAATGATAACCCGGACATTGTAATTTCAAATGAGTCGGTGGATAAAATTAAAAAGTCACGGGCACTTGTTGAAAAATGGGTTGAAGAAGGTAAAGTGATTTACGGGGTAACAACCGGATTCGGTGAGTTCTCAAATATTAATATTTCAAAACAAGATTTACGGACACTGCAGGAAAATTTAATCTTAAGTCATGCAATCGGCTGCGGTAAAAACTTACCCACAAAAATTGTAAAGTTAATGATGCTGCTTCGTGTTAATGCTCTTGCAAGGGGCTACTCAGGAATAAAATTATCCACTTTGCAATTAATTATAAAAATGATGAAGCACAACATTATTCCCGTTGTTCCTTCACAGGGTTCGGTCGGCTCAAGCGGGGACCTTGTACCGCTAGCGCATCTTGTTATTCCTATGTTAGGTAAGGGGAAAGTCCAAATTATAAAAAACATAAATGATGATAATGCGGATAAGACAAAAGTAATTAGTTCATCCGCAGCATTAAAAAAATTCAATTTAAAACCTGTTACGCTGGAAGCAAAAGAAGGGCTTGCACTCATTAACGGCACACAAATGATGACCGCATTTGCAGTGTACATTGGAATTCGTGCTAAAAAATTATTGCAACTTGCAGATATTTCCGCAGCACTTTCGCACGAAGCATTGCGTTCTACCGGTAAAGCTTTTACACCAAAGCTGCATCAACTCCGTCCGTTCCCCGGACAAATAACTACGGCAAAAAATATACTTGCCTTAATCAAGAACAGTCAAATAAGGAAATCTCATTTAAAAAACGATTCCCGCATACAGGACGCTTACTCCATTCGCTGTATTCCTCAAATACACGGTGCTTCCAGGGATGCGGTTAATTATGTTTTATCGAGAATAAATATTGAAATCAATTCGGTTAACGATAACCCCATTATCTTTCCCGAAACACAAGAACACGTTGAAGGCGGAAACTTCCACGGTCAATCAATGGCACTTGCTATGGATTTTATGGCAATATCACTATCTGAACTCGCTAATGTTTCAGAAAGAAGAATTGAAAGAATGGTAAACGGAGCTTTGAGCAACGGACTTCCGAAATTCCTGGCAAAAAACGGCGGGTTAAATTCGGGATTGATGATTGCACAATACACAGCCGCAAGTCTTGTTTCCGAAAACAAAGTGCTTTCTCACCCGGCAAGCGTAGATTCAATTCCAACATCGGGTAATAAGGAAGACCACAATTCAATGGGTTCAATTGCGTCGAGAAAGTGTTACACAATTTTAAATAATCTTGAAAACGTTCTTGCAATTGAATTGATGACGGCTGCACAGGCGCTGGAATTTCTTAAACCGTTAAAACCGGGAATAGGAACCTTGGCTGCTTATAAAGAAATAAGAAAGATAATTAAACCTGTTAACACGGACAGATTCCTCTATCTTGATTTACAAAAAGTTTTATGTTTAGTTAAAAAAGATGTAATTTTAAATTCAGTGAAAGAAAAAGTGAAAATAAAATAA
>ENA-ORDP01000778-ORDP01000778.1-marine-sediment-metagenome-genome-assembly--contig:-NODE-778-length-19273-cov-4.135602_pt1 | contig 19273 bp, 20 predicted proteins | sample MGYA00248627_ERZ508539 | MGnify/ENA primary metagenome ERZ508539 (study PRJEB26208, sample SAMN05571518) | marine sediment metagenome | biome: deep sea; feature: Hydrothermal vent; material... | reverse complement strand
CGGCTTCGGATCAAACTATACAACAAACTACACACTATTCAGACATCAACCTGGATGAAAAAGCATGAAGGGCTTTGAACCACATCGCACGATTAGCCTCGCGGTTGCCTTACACTATGACGAGGTGAATGCGCCAACCGTGACCGCAAAAGGCCAGGACGACATTGCACAAAAAATCTATGAGATCGCCAAACACCATAATATACCCTTGCAGGAAAATCATGAGTTGGTCAAATTACTCTCGAAAATAGAATTGGGAGAACAAATCCCGGAAATGCTATATCTTGCAGTTGCAGAAATTATTGCGTTTGCCTATTACCTGAAAGGCAAAGTGCCGAAATAAACTTGGTAGGAATATCAAAAATTCAGTGCATTACAATTGAGTTATTGTCAAATCTGGTGTTTAGCATGATGAATCAGGTAGCGATCTGATTATCCTGTGTTACCTCAACACCATCTTTAAATTTCACTCCAGTAACCACTTTTGCCGGGTGACTAAATCCGCGCAACCGTCGCCATTTATTTTGTGCGCACATGCCCAGTTTAAACATCATGTGTAACTGGACTTCCTTCGTTTCAGTAGACATTGTTTGATTGATGGTCAGTAAAGTTATAGCATAGGCGCAATAGTGTCGAAAATAGCGAGTAGTTTCGGCGCATTTGTTAAGAATATTTCATTATTTGTCAGGAATTGGAGAATTATAATGCGGAAATCCTATATTCAGATGTTTGCTTTTTTGTTTCTGGTTAGTGCTTCCACCACAGTGCTTGCCAAAGAAATGGTAGCCATTATAGACTTTGACAATAAAGCCCAATATGGTGGCTGGCGCGTCGGCCGTGGCGCTTCTGACATGCTGTCAACAGAGCTGGTAAAAACTGGGGCATTCCGCGTTATGGAACGAGACAAGATCGCGGCAGTGATGAAAGAGCAGAATTTTGGCCAATCTGGGCGTGTAGACAGCGCAACGGCGGTAAGACTGGGGAAAATATTAGGGGTGAAATACATCATCACCGGTGCAGTAACCGAGTATGGGCAGAGTAGATCCGGCGGCGGCGGCGGCGGTGTGAATGTGGGTAAGAAGGGTTACCATGCCGCGGTAGATATTCGAATGGTAGATGCGGAAACGGGTGAGATTGTTTTTGCCGACACGGCTAGTGACAGCAAATCCTCCCTCAATGTTAGTGTTTTTGGTTTTGGTGGCGGTGAAGGGTTTAATGAAAAACATGCCTCTGAAGCCATGCGGGGTGCCATCGGTAAACTGTCCCAGAAGCTGTCAATGGTGAATCTGGCAGCCCACAAGGGTGCGAAGGCAAAACCAACCGGTGCGGCAAAGGTCGCGGATGTTGACGGCAACACAATTACCTTGAATCAGGGGTCTAACGCAGGTTTTAAAGTTGGGCAAGTTCTGACTATTTCAAAAAAAGGCAAGGTCATCAAAGATCCGGACACAGGAGCAGTTATCAAGGTGAAATACAAAACCGTTGGCAAAATAAAATTAACTGAAGTAAAAGGCAGTTATTCCGAAGGCAAGATTATCAACGGTAGTGGGTTTAAGGTTGGTAACAGTGTTCGATAGATTTAGATAACTAAAAAATTAGTCGAAGGCCTATGATCCTGTAAATTATAGTTGGAGGGGGTTATTTTGGTAGGCTTCCTATTTACAGACTCGGCTAGTCGAAAGAACTAATACAAACAATACATCTAACTGGCCTCTTCAAGCCTGTTCATCATTTTAATTAATTCAGCCTCATTTTGGCTAATGCCGCACATGGAAACAATTTCACTTATTTCCTTACCCTGTTGTGCGAGCTGAATGGCGTGATCGTAGGGTTGATTGGCCGAATCATAAAGGCCAATCACAGGTGCCTTTTTCTCGGTGTTTATAGCTAACTGACGTTGACGACGCTCCAGCTTAAGAAGCCGGCGACCAACACCAATAGAAGAAGTGGTCAGCGCCCTCAAATCATTGCGCGCCTGTCGTAACTCGTTTTGCAGCAACTTTATTTTAGAATGACTTCGACGGTTCACCCACAGTGTAATCAGAAGCACGATGGCGGCCATCCCGGCCAGAACTGGAATTGGTTGCAGATTGCTGGTTAGTTGGTTCAGTATGTCCTGTATCATTACACGTACTCGTCCAGGTGATTGTTGTCGTCTTGATTATCCGGATTGTTTTTTTGTTGCTTCTGGTTCTTTTGACCTGATTGCTGATCTTTTTTCTGATCAGCGGGTGTTATCTTCGGCTGGGATGGCCAGTTAATCTGGTTTGTAGGACCAACATTTCCTATTTCGGCCATTGTCCCTTGCAGATCGACATCTTACAACGACGCCACTTCCTGCCACTCCTCATCCGATAACAATCTATCCACATCAACCAGAATCAGTAATTCTTCTGTTTGATTCGAGACGCCCTGAATATATCGAGAACTCTCATCGGTTCCAACATTAGGTGCCGTCTCAATATCGTCTGTTTGCAGATCAACCACTTCGGCCACGCTATCGACCAGAATACCGACGACATTCTCGCCAGCCTCGATAATAACGATACGCGTCGAGTCATCTGCTTCTTTATCAGGTAAACCAAAACGTTTGCGTGAATCAATCACCGTCACTACGTTACCGCGAAGATTAATGATACCGATAACATAATGGGGCGCACCCGGAACCGGGGCTACTTCAGTCATACGCAGGACTTCCTGAACTTGCATGACCTTGATGCCATATTTTTCATTTTCGAGGTAGAAAGTGACCCACTGGGTAATTTTGCTATCGGCATTTTCAGCAGCTTGGTTCATATCCTTTTTCTCCTGTCGGTCTGACTACATCATCGTTCAAAGTGGTACAAATTCCGGGTGCCAAATTTCGGTCACATCCACAGCGTGCACACAAGAAGGTGCATATCTTATGCCAATTATTTAACCGTTCATTCGCGAAAGTCTTGAATCGGGGCTCGACTGGCAAGCAGCTCCGCAAAAGCATTGGCATCGATCAGGGCACACATATGCTCAACAACGGTACCCGCCAACCAGCGACGTTGGGTGCGCTGAGAGCGCCACCGGACAGATTCCGGGTGGAGTGTAATGACCTCGTTGACCTCGTCACACGCCAGACCATACTGGCAATCCTGGATCATAACCACACGGGTAATGCGCTCTTCAGGGGCCCCTGCCGCCAAAATAGTGAGCTTATCTGGCGGCAGGACAAAGCGCGCGGTATCGACCAGGGGCACGGATTTGTCCAGATAATTCAACAAACCAAGGTAAAAATCGGCATGGCCCGGCATGCTGGTAACTTTCGATAAATCACACTCCACTACCCCGTTTAATTCGATCAGTGGCACCGCCAGCGTCAAACCTGCGACCTTGAACAACATGACCTGGAAATCAGCTTCGGCCCACTCGGGTTTACCCGGTGGTGCCAGCGGTTCTTGTTCGGGCTCCTGGGCAACGACTACTTGCTCAGTAGTAACAACCTCCGATTCGGTGGTAGGCGTAACCACGACTGCCGGCGCAATGGTCGGTAAGGTTTCAAAAATACTGGTATCGTTAGTTTGCTCTTTTAGCGATCGAGCCGGGACTATTTTTTTAGTCGGTTCCTGTTTTGTTTCAACAACCGGTGTCGGCTGCATCACTGACACTACGTCTATGGTTTGCCGTGTACTTTCATCCTCTCCTCTGGCCTTTTCCCTGGTCTCATTTTCTTCGTAGGCCTCCACATCACGCATCAACGAGTCGAAAAATGAATCCAGTGCCGCAGATTGATCGATAAGTTTGTTTGAACGATCTGACATGTTCAATGACCCGTTGCTATCATAGAGGTAACGCCGTCCGGCAACGTTAGTTTATCCAACAACACACTATAGGCTTTCGCCCCTCGGCTCGTGGCAGCGATATGGGTAAGGGGCACACCGCGACTACTGGCCTCACGAAACTTGGTATCAACCGGGATTACGCCCTCCCAGATTTGTTCGTCATAACGTTCACGCAATTGGCGCAGGCTTTCAATCGCAGCGCGAGTGCGTCGATCAAACATGGTCGGGATGATCATGTAATCCAGCGGTTGCTTGCGTGCACGCAGGATCATATTCAAGGTATGTAACATTCTTTCGAGGCCCTTGATCGCCAGAAACTCTGTCTGCACGGGCACGAGTAACTTTGATGCGGCCGCCAGGGCATTCACCATTAAAATACCAAGTAATGGCGGGCAGTCAATCAGACAGTAATCAAACTGCTCATCACAAGTAGCCAGCGCTTTTTTAATAACGAGCCCTTTGCCTTCCTGTGTGCCCAGTTGTCTATCCAGAGTGGCAATTGCCGTTGATGAAGGTATCAGTTTTAAACCATCAACCTCTGTGTCCACGATAACTTCGTGCAAGGGCACTGACGGCGTCTGAAACAAATGATAGACACTGGGTTCATGGCTATCAGGGTCAAGCTTAAAATAAGAACTCATAGAACCGTGGGGGTCAAGATCGACAAGCAATACGGACTTACCTTGCTTGCTTAATGCGCCAGCAAGTGTCACCGCCGTCGTGGTTTTACCCACACCCCCTTTTTGATTTGCTATTGCCCAGACTTGCACGATGTCCCCTGTTCCCGCTTTACTCTTGCTGATCCGTAGTTGATTCTTCCCGATTTGATTCTGCTTGATTTGATCCTTCCGGGACTGCGCTTTCTATTGCCGCTGCGCGTCTTGAATTTTTATCGGCTAATATGATCACTTTTACGCGACGATTTTTGCGTCGCCCCTTCACGCTGTCATTGCCTGCAACCGGCCTGAATTCTCCATAACCTATCGCCGCCAGGCGCGTCGGTGAAATACCCTGTTGGGTAAAGAGATGCACGACACTCGCAGCACGTGCAGCAGAAAGTTCCCAGTTACTGGGGTACAGCGATGTCTTAATCGCAAGATTATCGGTATGACCTTCTACATCGATATTATTAGGTAACGCTTTTAAAACCTTTGCAAGTTTTTTGAGTGGCGCATAAGCCTCTATCTCCAACTCTGCGCTAGCACTCGAGTACAAGATGCTGGATTTTATTTCAATCTCGACCCATAGTTTGTTATGCGTCACTTTAATCAGGTTCTTATCAATGAGTGGCCTCAGACTATTTTCAACCTTACGTGCAATCCTCGCCATCCTGGCTTTCTGATCATCTACCCTCGGTGGCTCAACCCGAATCGGTTTGGCGACACCTGGCGCGGTCTGCGGCACCGCCACGTCCTCTATCGGTTTACCGATCTGGATGGGGGTGCTGGATTTCGGAGGTGTATTAAAAGCCGCGACCAACGTATCGGACAATACCCGATACTTTCCCTCGTTGACCGATGAAATCGCATACATCACAACAAAGAAGGCAAACAATAGCGTGACAAAATCTGCATAGGATACCAGCCACCGATCAACATTCTGACTCTCATCGAGCGTGCGTTGACGTCGGCTGGTCTGTGGTCTGCGCATTATCTTATGAATCCGAACAACTTTGTTTCGATATTCCTCGGGTTTTCTCCTTCAGCAATAGAAACCACACCTTCGACTATCATTTCACGAAACTGTGACTGGGTATGAACAATATTTTTTAGTTTGGTCGCGATCGGTAAAAAAATCAGGTTAGCGGCACCGACACCGTAAATGGTTGCAACAAAAGCAACCGCAATGCCACTGCCGAGTTTGCTGGGATCGGAAAGGTTACCCATCACCTGAATTAAACCGATCACTGCACCGATGATACCTATCGTTGGGCTATAACCGCCCATGCTTTCAAAAATTCTTGCACCTTGATTGTCAGAATGTTCTTTGGTATTGATCTCTACATCCAGTATCGCCCGGATATTTTCTGGTTCCGATCCATCAACCAGTAACTGTAGACCTTTTCGCGTAAAAGGATCTTTTTCTGACTCTTCGATATTTTCTAACCCTAATAGCCCTTCCTTACGCGCGATATTGCTCCAGGATACAATTTTTTCAATCGCCTCTTCGTTTTCCACTCTGGGAGGACTAAATGTCCAGAACAACATCCGCATGCCACGCGTAAATGTTGAGAACGGAGATTGCAACATGACCGCGCCCAATGTTCCACCAAGAACGATGAGAATAGCCGGGCCGTTCAGCAGTTGACTAACATGACCGCCCTCAAGATGTTGCCCAAGCAGGATCGCCGCAATCCCGATAATCAACCCCATAATACTTAATATATCGATGCGATTCATACACGTTGCGCAATGTTTGGACCAACATCAGTCAGCGTAAATTCACGTTCTGTAATCCCTGCTTCGGTAACCGCAGACGGCATCCCATAAACCACACAACTACTTTTATCCTGCGCCCACACGGTTGAGCCACCTGTTTTCAATTCTCGTGAACCTTCACGCCCATCCGCACCCATACCCGTTAATATCACCGCCAGGGTGTTATTCGGGTACAGTTTTGCAATCGAAGAAAAGGTAATATCAACTGAAGGTTTGTAAGTCTGGTTTTGCTCTGCCTCTATAATCTTTATTACTGTGCGACCAGCACGCCCTTCCAAAATCATTTGTTTACCCCCTGGTGCCAGGTAAGCACGACCCTTCTCAAGCACATCACCATCGGCTGCTTCTTTGATAGAAATTGCACATAGATCATTCAGGCGCTGTGCAAAGGCAGGTGTAAAAGTACTCGGCATGTGTTGCACAAGAATAATAGGGACAGGAAAATCTGCAGGGATCTTTGATAATACTTCCTGGAGTGCAACGGGACCGCCTGTTGATGTTCCAATCGCAACCAGATCAATACCGCCTCGCTTTGCCCTTGCCGAAATGGGGACAACTGGCGAGCCTGATTTAACGGTTGGAGAAGCCTGTGTGTTTTTCGGTGTTGCGACCTGAGAAGATGCTGCTTTCTTTAGTGTCGGCGCATGTAGATTGACAGGTTGATTTACCAGAAGTTTAACCCGTTCGCAGAGCAGTTTTTTTGCCTCTTCGCGATCACTGGAAATCTCTTCAAAGCGCTTGGGTAAAAAATCAAGCGCACCGGCATCAAGTGCATCAAGCGTTGATCTGGCACCGTCTGTTGTTAGAGATGAAAACATGATAATACGCGTCGGGTTCTCTTCCATTATTTGACGCGTTGCGGTAATGCCATCCATCTCTGGCATCTCAATATCCATCGTCACCACATCAGGTTTGAGTTCCTTGACCTTTTCAACAGCGAGCTTGCCGTTTTCAGCATGTCCGATGACCGTGATATCTCCATCCGCCTCCAGCATCTCAGTGACACGTCGGCGGAAAAATCCTGAGTCATCCACCACCAGGACCCGTACTACCATGCCACTTACTCCTTTAACAAATTTTTATTTATATGGTGCAGGTAAAAACCAGAACCATCGTTAGCGCGCCGTACCATACCGTCGCATTAAACCGGGTATATCCAGAATAATCGCAATACCACCGTCACCGGTTATGGTGGCACCTGCCAGGCCAACTGTCCCATGTAACAAGGCACCAAGTGGTTTAATCACCACTTCTTCCTGACCGATGAGTGCATCAACAAGAAAACCGACCCGTTGGGTCCCTGACTGAACAACAACGACATGTCCTTCTGCAGGCAATTCGGTTGTGGCATAACCATTAACCAACCAGCGACGCAAATAGTAAAGAGGTAAGGTTCGCTCACGATTAACCACAACGAGTTGTCCATCTACAATATTTGTTTTACTAAGCTCAAGATGAAAAATCTCATTCACATTCACTAATGGCAATGCAAATAATTGTTTTTCCAGTTGAACCATCAACGTAGGCATGATCGCCAATGTCAACGGTAACTTGATACTTATAAGACTACCTTTGCCAAGCGCTGAATCAATTTCAACTGAACCGTTTAATTGTGCAATCCGCGTTTTCACTACGTCCATGCCAACACCCCGGCCAGAGATATCTGAAATCTCTTTCTTGGTGGAGAAACCAGGTGCAAAAATGAGACTATAGACATCCTTATCATCCATCCGTGCGGCGGCATCTTTATCCATCAATCCCTTTTCAACCGCGATACCCCGCAGAACATTGGCATCCATTCCTTTACCATCATCTTCAATCGTCAATAAAATATGATCGCCTTCCTGCGCAGCAGTCAATGTGACAGTTCCTTCTTTTTCCTTACCTGCGGCGATACGGTCCTCTGGCATTTCAATTCCATGATCCACTGAATTGCGTACGAGATGAACGAGCGGATCGGCAAGCGCTTCAACGAGATTTTTATCCAGATCGGTATCTTCACCGACCATTTCAAGACGAATTTCCTTCTTGAGGCTTCTTGCCAAATCACGAACCACACGAGGAAAGCGGCCGAATACTTTCTTGATAGGCTGCATGCGTGTTTTCATGACGGCCATTTGTAAGTCAGTGGTAACCAAATCCAGATTAGCAACCGCCTTGATCATTTCTTCATTGCCCGACGACGATCCCAAACGATCAATTCGGTTACGCACCAGCACCAGTTCCCCCACCATATTCATAATGTCATCCAGGCGTTTGGTATCCACCCGCACAGAAGTTTCCTGTGTAGCTTGTTTCTCTTTGGGTTTCTCTTTGGGTTTCGTCCCGGCCGCTGGTTTTGGTGCAGGTGTCGGTTTTGGCGGTTTGGCCGTCGTCTTTTCTACATTGTCACTTTGAAAACTTCCTTTGCCGTGGATATCATCCAGCATTGACTCGAACTCGTCTTCGGAGATCATATCACTGTCAGTATCCGGCTTCGCCACTACGGGGCTGGTTTCTGTTTTTTTCGTAGCAGCGGTTTGTGCTACCGGCTCTGCCTTTTTCTCAACCTCGCCAAACTTGCCTTCACCATGAATATCATTAAGCAAGTTTTCAAACTCATCATCGGAAATTTCATCACTTGTTGGGCCAGGTTCTTGAGCAGCAGGTGTCGCTACAGGGCCTTTACTCTCAAGTGCATCGAGTAAAGATTCGAATTCTTCATCCGTGATATCGATATCACCATCACCGGTTTTATTTTGTGCCGCTGCTGGCTCTGCCGATACAGCAGCAGGCGCTTCTTGTTCGACCACCGGCGCAGCCTCTTCACCCTTAATGATAACATCAAGGGCATCAATCATACTTTGATCTGCCGAGGGCGGCTCTTCGCCGGCCTTGAGTGCATCAAACTGATCGTTCAGTACATCCAGAACCGGTAGCATGGCATCCATTAGTTCCGGGGAGATATGACGTTCACCGTTTCGTAGCAGGTTAAAGACATCTTCAGAGCGGTGGCATATGACAACCATCGGTTCAACCTGCAGAAATCCGGCACCGCCCTTGATGGTATGGAAGCCACGAAAAACCGTATTAAGCAACTCCATATCGTCTGGGCGCTGCTCAAGATCAACTAGTTGCTCGTTAAGCTGCTCCAGGATCTCACCTGCTTCTATAAGGAAGTCTTGTAAAAGCTCGTCATCCACGATCTAATCCCTTGTTCTCTCTACGACAAATAACTTAATCAAAAACCCAGACTAGACAATAGATCGTCGACATCATCCTGCCCTGAGACGGTACTGCCCTTATCATTTACCCCCGGTACCACCGGCCCAGCCAACTTGTCTTCTTTTGCGGCAACCGCTTTGCCATCAACTTTTTCGAGACCACCTGTAAGTTTGATAATCTCAACCAGATTGTTCTCCACTTCCTCAACCAGAGTGATCACTTTTTTAATTATCTGACTGGTCAAGTCCTGAAAATCCTGTGCCATCAATACATTGGTCAAAGAACCTCTTAACTTGCTTGCGTCGCCGGTGTTTGCAATAAAAAAATCATCCATATTTTTCGCAAGTTGTTTGAATTCATTTAAATCCATATCTCTTTTTTTGAATCGATTCCAGTTTTCATGTAACTCACTCGATCGTTTTTCCAAACCTTCACAAATCGGCAAAGACGCTTCTACTTCGTTCAATGTTCTGTTGGCGGCCTGGTCTGTCATCTCAATAACATGACGTAAACGCTGGCGCGCATCGGGTATCTCGGATTGAGCCAGCACATTAAGCTGTTCATCCATACCAAATGCGGAAATAGCATCATGTAACTCACGTGTTATACGACCCATTTCTTTATAAATATCTGTTTCACGAATCTTCGCAAGATCATCGATCACTTCGTTTGCACCGGTTGCATCACCGCTTTCCAAAGCAACCAATAAATCTCTTACCCGTGCAATATTCTCATCCGTCAGGATTTCATTCTCATCCATTTGTTTTGCTTCCGCTTATCCTTCGATTCGCTCAAAGATTTTGTCCAGCTTTTCCTTGAGTGTTTGCGCGGTGAATGGTTTAACGATGTAACCATTCACACCTGCCTGTGCCGCTTCCACAATCTGTTCCCGTTTTTGTTCAGCGGTCACCATCAGAACGGGAAGGTCTTTCAAACTTTCGTCGGCACGGACATGTTTAAGCAAATCGATGCCTTGCATTCCCGGCATATTCCAGTCGGTAACCAGCAAATCAAAACCACCGCCCTGTAACATTGGCAATGCAGTTGTGCCATCATCTGCCTCAGCGGTATTATTCAAACCCAGATCACGGAGCAAGTTTTTAATGATACGTCGCATCGTCGAAAAATCATCAACGACGAGAATTTTCATATTTGTATCCACGAAATCCCTCCAGACTTCCTAACTATTCCTGAACTTCAATAATAAGACATCCTTAACTTGAAGGCGCACTGCGCTGCCCGCACTGCACAGAATTAGTATCGGACGAGGTACAAAAAGATTTAATTTAAGGAGGGTAAAGACTCAGAAAAAAAGGTGACTTTTCATAAATTTAGTCGCATAAATTCGTTCGGAACTCAGGCTCTTTAACAGTATATCTACTCAGGTATTTTCGCTGGCGCGACTGGACATTCTGGCCTGTAGACGGATGACGGCCTGAGAATGAATCTGGCTGACCCGGGATTCACTGACCCCCATTACCGCACCAATTTCACGCAGATTGAGCTCTTCATCATAGTAGAGCGCCATCACCAGCCTTTCTCGTTCGGGCAGGCTCGCGACGGCATCGGAGATGATTTTCTGCATATCTTCCTTTTGCAATCCATCAAGAATACCAGGGTTATTATCTGAGATATTCTCAAGCATCGACTCTTCACCCAGACCCATATCTTCGACACTTAGCACCTTGTGGTAACTGTTGTCCTGAAGGATCTTGTAATAATCCTCGATGGGCATATCCAGGTTATCGGCGATCTCGGTGTCGCGCGCATCGCGACCGTGTTCATTTTCGATTTCACGCACGGCCTGGGCAACCATTCGCGCTTTACGATGGACGGAACGCGGTGCCCAGTCATTTTTGCGGATCTCGTCCAGCATAGAACCACGAATACGGATACCGGCATAGGTCTCAAAACTGGCACCCTGGGTTGGATCATAATTTCGGGATGCCTCAAGCAGGCCAATCATGCCCGCCTGGATCAGATCTTCCAGTTGCACACTGGCAGGCAAGCGATTAATCAGGTGGCAGGCGATGCGTTTTACCAGAGATGCATGCTTTTCAACCAGTGCATTATGGCTTGTTAGTTGTTGTTCAGATGCATACATAGCTGCCCCGTTCATGACACCGCCTCAATGGTAGTGGTCTGTGGTTGTATCAGCCGTTCTACGAAAAATTCAAGATGACCACTTGCTGTTGCGGGTATCGGCCATTTCGCTACCTTGTCTGCAAGCAGCATGAACGCCTGGGCGGATTTACTCCGCGGAAAGGCCTCCACCACTGCACGCTGCTTCTTGACCGATTTTTGTAAAAACTCATCTCGTGGAACGTACCCCATATAGTCTAGCGCAACATCCAGAAAACGATCAGTAACTTTCAGGATTTTGTTATAGATTTCTCTGCCGTGTTGCGCCCCATCGGCCATATTCGCCAGGATCCGGAAACGAAAAACGCCATGCTCCCTGCTCATCAGCTTGATAATGGCATAGGCATCGGTAACCGATGCCGGCTCATCGCAGACGACAATGACGACTTCCTGTGCTGCGCGAGAAAAACTGGTGACCGAATCCGAGATTCCAGCGGCCGTATCGACAATCAGGGTATCAACCTCCTGACTCAATTCACTAAAGGCCTGAATCAACCCGGCATGGGTCTCGGATGATAGTTCAGCCATATCCTTGAGACCTGAAGCCGCGGGGATAATTTTGATCCCTTCAGGGCCTTCCAGCATGATTTCCTCAAGTGTCCGCTCACCTTTAATGACGTGATGCAAATTAGCCCTGGCGTGTAAACCCAGCAGAATATCGATATTTGCCAGGCCAAGATCAGCATCCAGAATGAGTACTTTACTACCGTTACGTGCCATCGCAATCCCAAGATTTACCGCAACGGTAGTTTTACCAACACCACCCTTACCACCGGTGACGGCCAACACTCTTACTGGTTTTGGGTCTGCCATTCGACGTAATCCTGCTATTTGATCGCCTGATATTTGATCAGGGGGCACGGCATCAACCACGAGCATGCGCCATCATACCGCCAATCATTTGTGAAGCCGGGTCATCCTTGGCACCGATACCCACATCCCGCATGATAGCAACCGCGCGACTCACCAGCGCATGAGCCCTGGCCGGGTGTAAATCTTCCGGGACTTGCTGGCCGTCACTGATGTAGGCAATAGGCAGCTTATGTTCAATGGCGACAGATAATCCGCCACCCAGGCTGGTAGTTTCGTCCACTTTGGTAAGAATACAACCCGCCAGCGGTACCGCTTTAAAGGCCCGCTCAACATCGGTCATCACGCCACGCTGATTATTGGCGGCCAGGGCCAGGAAAACTTTGATCTCGTGACCACAATCTTTCAGCAGGTTAAATTGTTCATTCAAGCGCATGTCGCGCTGGCTCATGCCAGCCGTATCGATAATCACCAGTTCCTTATCGTGAAAGGCCGCGAGCGCATCCTGTAAACTTTCCACGTCACTGGCAACACGCATCGGCGCCCCCATAATTCTTGCATAACTCCTTAACTGCTCATGTGCCGCGACTCGATAGTTGTCTGTCGTAATCAGACCAACGCGACCTTTGCCATGACGCAATAGATAACGAGCCGCCAGCTTGGCGACCGTGGTTGTCTTGCCCACCCCGGTTGCGCCGACAATCGCAATCACATTTTTCCGGGCATTCAGGATTGTGTCATCCAGTACCGGCAACTGATGCGACAAAACACCCAGGGCCATGCGCCAATTATGATCGATGTCTTCGCTTTCTTCTAATTGTCCAGTAATGTTTCTAGCAAGTGCCGGGCTGATCCCCAGAGCAATAAGCCGCTGTAATATGCGCGCACGCACCGGGTGATAACGAGTTTCATTTTCCCAGGCCAGACCAGAAAGCTGATTCACTAACAAACCTCGCAGAGATTTGATCTCTGATTGCATTTCTTTAAATGAAGCATCCTCATTTAAACTGAATGATTCCTGTTTTACCTGTGCAGCTTGTGGTTGCGTGGCACCCGCTGCAGATGGTGCCGAATTGCTAGCCGGAATACCGCGACCATAGCGCACATCATTCCAGATCGCGTCGCGTTGTAATTCTTTCTCATCATTTTGAAAAGGTGATGCCGTTGAATTTATCTCACTCGATCCCAAAAGGCTTTCGTCATAATCAATCGCCGCGACAACTTCAACGCCATCCGTTGTTACCGAGTTAGAGAGAATAACCGCGTCGGCCCCCAGGACATCCCGCACTTTACGAATGGCCTGGCGCATATCGGAACCTGTAAACCGTTTAATCTTCATGTTCTACCTTTGTTCAAATTCAAGATTATCCTGCCTGTTCTGCGGGTTGATTCTGTCCGACCGTGGCCACAATTTTTATTTGTTTGTCGTTCGGTATCTCGTTATACGACAACACATGTAACGCCGGGATAGTGTGTCTTACAAACCTCGCTAACATGGGTCTTAATAAAGCTGAGACCAGTAATATCGCCGCTAAGCCATTTTGTTCCTGTACCTGTGTTGTCTCCTGCAAGGAGCTGTGAATCCGCTCCGCCAGGCCCGGTTCAATACTGGCCGCACCGCCTTCCGTGGCCTGCATAGTCTGATGCAACAACTGTTCCAATGCCGCATCGAGCGTGATGACGGGCAGCTCCACGGCCATCCCGTTGATTTGCTGGGTAATTGACCGCCCTAATGCCACCCGAACGGCCGCCGTCAAAATGTCAGGCTCTTGACTCCTTGCCCCATAGTCCGCCAAGGTTTCGGCAATGGTTCGGATATCCCGAATCGCCACCCCTTCCTCAAGCAGGTTCTGCAAAACCTTAACAATCGTGCCAAGCGATAAAGTGTCGGGAGTAAGGTTTTCAATCAACTTGGGTGCAGATTTAGCAAGCATATCGAGTATGTGCTGGACTTCTTCATGACCGAGTAACTCATGGCCATGGGTTTTCACCAACTGACTCAGATGGGTCGCAATCACCGTGTTGGCATCGACAACGGTATAACCAAAAGTCTGGGCCTGATCACGTTGCGCCGGCTCAATCCATACCGCCTCCAGCCCAAAGGCAGGATCGCGCGCCTCAATACCTTGCAACACACCAAACACCTGGCCGGGATTGATCGCCATGTCACGTTCCGGGTAAACCTCTGCCTCACCCACGGTCACGCCCAGCAAGGTAATCCGGTATGCGCTGGGCGCCAGATCCAGATTGTCACGGATGTGCACCGCCGGGATTAAAAAACCAAGTTCCTGCGACAGTTTTTTGCGCACGCCCCTGATGCGCGGCATTAACTGTCCGCCCTGTTGTTTATCCACCATCGGGATCAACCGATAACCCACTTCCAGTCCGACCGAATCAAGCGGTTGCACGTCATCCCAACTCAACTCCGTCGCCTCCGGTGGTTTGGTCTGTTCTTCAGGCTCTGCCGCCTGTTCGACCAGCTGCTTGTTATGTTGGTTGATCCAGTAAGCGCCAAAAGCACATAGGCCCGAGATGATGAGAAATATCAGGTTTGGCATGCCCGGGATAAGACCCATGATGCCAAGGATGCCGGCGGTGACGCCCAGCGATCTGGGGTTATTGAATAACTGGCGGAGCATCTGTTCGCCCATGTCCTGCGAACTTGATACACGGGTAATAATAATACCGGCTGCGGTCGAGAGTAGCAGTCCGGGAATCTGTGCCACCAGACCATCGCCGATGGTTAACAATGTGTAGTACTTTGCGGCTTGTGCAAACGTCAGATCATGTTGCGCTAAACCAATTGACAGGCCCCCAATGATATTGATCAGCAAAATCATGATACCCGCCACGGCATCACCCCGGACAAATTTACTCGCACCATCCATAGAACCGTAAAACTCGGCCTCAGCACTGATTTCCGCACGCCGAATTCGCGCCTCATCCTGTTCGATCAAACCCGCATTCAGATCCGCATCAATGGCCATTTGTTTACCGGGCATCGCATCTAAAGTAAAACGCGCGCTAACCTCTGAAATTCTGCTTGCACCTTTGGTAATGACAACAAAGTTGATAATAACAAGAATCAAAAACACCACCAGACCCACCGCATAGTTACCACCAACCACAAATTCACCAAAGGCCTTGATCACCTGACCCGCGGCATCGGAACCAGTGTGCCCTTCTAAAAGCACAACACGGGTCGAGGCGACGTTCAGTGCCAGCCGCAACAAAGTGGTGACCAACAATATGGTTGGAAACAAAGCAAAGTCCAGTGGGCGTTTTGTATAAACCGTTACCAGCAAAATAATCAGCGCGAGTGAAATATTGAAGGTGAACATCACATCCAGAGCGAAAGGTTTCAGAGGAATGATGATCATACCTATCATCAATAACATCAGCAGCGGTGCGCCTAAGCCTGAACGACTCACGTTTCTGATTGAACTCATAAATGCCGCGTGTTCTGCCATATTCTCTCTACTTTGTTACTTGTCGTACTTCATATCATCCGGGATGGGTAAATCGTCCATGCGTGGAGACTTCTGTTTATTTCCACCGGGGCGTTGTTTCAACTGGAAGACATACGCCAGAACCTTGGCAACCGCCAGATACAATCCTGCCGGTACTTCTTCATTGAGTTCAGTCGTATGGTGCAAGGCACGCGCTAAAGGTGGCGCCTCAACGATCATGACATCATGTTCTTTCGCAATCTTTCTGATTTGCATCGCAATTATATCCATGCCTTTTGCCAACACCACCGGCGCACTCATCGCATCATGATCATATTTCAGCGCAACAGAATAGTGCTCCGGGTTAGTAATGATAACGTCGGCCTTGGGCACTTCCGCCATCATCCGGCGTTGTGCAATTTCTCTTTGTTGTCTGCGAATCCGTCCGCGGAGCTCAGGATCACCCTCGGTATCTTTTGAATCGTCTCTGACTTCCTGATGAGTCATTTTTAGTTGTTGACTGTGATCCCATAACTGAAATGGTACATCTGCCATCGCAATGATCACCATGGTCGCCGAGATTGTTACAAATCCCCAGATCAATAAATTACTGGTATGCGCTATCGCCGACTGCAACGTTTCATAGCCCAGGCCAATATAAGTATCCGATCGGCTATACAGGAAAATAATCGCGACCGTGCCAATAAAGACAAATTTAAATAATGCTTTTAAAAGCTCGATCAACCCACGCCACGCAAAAATTCGTTTCATTCCCTTGAATGGATCGAGTTTTTCTGCCTTGAATGAAACAGCCTTGCCACTTAAATTAAATCCACCCATCAAGATAGGCCCTGCCACAGCTGCGACAGTTAAAATAATAAAAAAAGGTGAGATAGCCAGCAGCGCATCAATAACGGCAGTAGAGATGTGATCGGGCAATCCTGCGGTATTAAAGATCGTCTCTCGATCCACAGAAAAATATTTACGTGCAATATCGAGAATATTTCTGACTGTATACGGACCTACCATCGCTGCGGCCAGACCGGCACTCAATAGCATTAACATGGTATTCAATTCACGTGACTGGGCAACCTGGCCACGCTCACGCGCCTGTTGTTTGCGGCGCGGGGTCGCGTCCTGGGTACGTTCCTGGCCGGTATCTTCCGCCATCTCAGGCACCCCCTACAATGTTTTTTAACAGGTGATAGGCGCCTGTAAACAAATTGGAAGATCGAGGTACTACACTGGGCAGAGTGACGAAAACCACGCCATAACCCAGTAACATGGTTAATGGAAAACCGATGGCAAAGATATTCATTTGCGGTGCAGCGCGGGTCATGATGCCAAAGGTAAAATTAACAATGAGCAAAGAGGCAATCGCAGGGATAGCAATACCGACGGCACCGGAAAACAGAATGGCAGCCCAATGTACAACCTTGTAAAAATTTTCTGGCACTAAACCACCCATGGACACAGGCATCGTTTTAAAGCTATCGACTAACACCTCAATCAAAACGAGGTGTCCGTTCATCGATAGATAGATCAAGACCACCATAATTACATAAAATTGACTCAGCACCGGCGTCTGAGCACCGTTTTGCGGATCAACCATCGCCGCAAAACCCAAACCCATTTGCATCGCGACGACCTGTCCACCTGTTACAATCGTGGCCAGAACGATCTGCAAGGTAAATCCCATAAGTACCCCAATTAATAATTGTTGTGCGACCAGAAAAAAGGCCGAAGGGCTGAACAGTTCAACACTGGGAGCAGCTGGCATAATAGGCAAGATCATGACCGTAATCGCAATACTCAAACCAAGACGAACTCGTACCGGCACCGTCTTTGCTGCAAACACGGGAGCGGTCATTATAAGACCCGCAACACGAAACAGCGGCCACAAAAGTGTGCCAACATATGCGGTTATCTCACTGGTTGTGAATACCATTAGTATCTACCCTATCAGGTACGGGATGTTTTGAATGAGATTCCGGGTATATTCAACAATCAGATTCAATAACCAGGGACCTGCCAACATTAATGTAAACACCGTAACAATTAGTTTTGGGATAAAACTAAGTGTCATTTCGTTTATCTGTGTTGCTGCTTGTATCATACTCACAAACAAACCAACCACTAACGCAGGGATCAACACGATCAACAAAATAATCAAGATCACCTGAAGTGTATTTTGAAAAATAGTGATAATGGTTTCTGGCGTCATCTAGTGTTTCTAATCATTAAATAGCTATGTAAAGAAACTCGATGCCAGGGTTCCCATGATAATGTTCCAGCCATCGACCAGTACAAACAACATAATTTTAAATGGCAGGGAAATGATCATGGGTGATAACATCATCATGCCCATAGACATGAGGACACTGGCGACCACTAAATCAATAATTAAAAAAGGAATAAATAATAGAAATCCAATCTGAAAGGCTGTTTTTAACTCACTCGTGACAAAGGCCGGTACCAAGACTCGAAAAGGTATATCATCAACGTCCTTTGCATTCTTGATTCCCGCAATATCTGAAAACATGGATAAGTCGCTACGCCGTGTCTGCCCAAGCATAAATGCCCGCAAAGGTTCACTGGCTTTCTTGACGGCAACTTCCAGATCGATTTTCTCGGCCATGTAAGGTTGCAAGGCCGTCTCGTTGATCTTGTCTAACACTGGTGCCATTACAAAAAAAGTCAAAAATAATGCCAGTCCAAGGAGTATCTGTGATGAGGGTGTCTGAACAAGACCAATCGCCTGACGAAGAATAGCGAGCACGATAATGATACGTGTAAACGACGTCATCATCATGACGCCGGCTGGCAGCAAGGTCAGCAAGGTCATTAAAATTAATACTTGAATACTTAATGAATAAGTTTCACTGCCTGCTTCCCTGGTCACAGTGATAGCAGGAAGACCTTCCTGAGCAAAACCTGAAACTGGAATCATGACGAGCAAAAAACCGAGCGGCAATAGTGAAGCAAGCCGGAGCAATTTATTTGTCATGACTTTTCACCGGCTTGATTTCTTTGCGTATCAACGATTTCAGTTTATGTGCGAAACTCTCCATCGAGGGTTTGACCTCTCCATGGACATCTATGTTCTCTTCCAATTCATGCAGGGTAGAAATACGACCCGGAGATACGCCAATCAATAATTGTTTCTTCCCTACCTGAACCAACAATAGGCGCTCTCGTTGTGTCAGGGTTAACCCCCCGATAATTTTTAATTGCCCATTGGCCTGGGTATTGACATAGCCGGCTCGCTTGATGATCCAGGCCATTGCAATAATCGCAATGACAACGATAGCCAAACCAAGAAATACCTGAAAAAAATCGCCCATATCAACCGGATCGGGTACGGCAGGGTTTGCTTGAATTGTTTCATCCGGGGCGGCATAGATTGCCGATGCAAAAA
>ENA-ORDP01000777-ORDP01000777.1-marine-sediment-metagenome-genome-assembly--contig:-NODE-777-length-19273-cov-6.043917_pt1 | contig 19273 bp, 19 predicted proteins | sample MGYA00248627_ERZ508539 | MGnify/ENA primary metagenome ERZ508539 (study PRJEB26208, sample SAMN05571518) | marine sediment metagenome | biome: deep sea; feature: Hydrothermal vent; material... | reverse complement strand
GTGCCACAATTGCGGGGACAGAAAGCAATCTGGTACATGTGTACCTGATTGCCTCGCGATTATATAGGGAGTATCTGGTAAAGCGCTGGAGACTCTCTGGCCGCCGCGGCTCGCTCGCGCTCGTCGTGAGCAGACACTGCTCACTCGCGAGCGCAAACCGTCGACCCCCCTGCCTTTGTGTTTTGGAAGGAGGGAAGAAAAATCAAAACAACCCAACAGAAAAACCTTGAGTCCACATGCGTGGACTCTTTTTTTACTCTATTTTTACCCTACTACAGCTACAACTTTTTCAAAAAAATTTGAGGCAATTTAATTTCAATTACTCATACCTGCGCGCAAACTCCCCGCTCCGCCAGCACCACTTGTTTGGCATTTTGCCAGAGCGAATAAATGAGCACCGCAACAATCGCAACAAAAATTTCTGTCTCATAAGTTGCCATAAATCCCTGCACAAAACCGCTCACCCCAAAAGCGAAAGGGATGGTGCCACTGGCGAGCGCAGCTAAACTCGGCAAAAACGGCGAGCAGCAAAGTAGTGGAGGCAGAATACTTCCCACAAAACCACCTGCCGCTGACGAGGAGTTTTGCGCCGTTTGTTTTTTCCGAAAAGCATAGACGGCAAAAGACATTGCGGGCGCAAGCAGCGCTGAGAAAAGAAAAGCAAACAAAGCCAAGTTTGGTGTTATAAGCCGAAGCGACACGAGACCTATTCGCCCGCCCGTGTAGGTAGCAGGTAAAATAAAAGCATACAGCGTAAGAAACACCACGAAAAATAAAACAGTTAGAATAATATATTTCGTACGCTTGAAAACAATATTGCTTGCTTGCGTGAGATAGGACATCGCACTATTCATTTGCAAATTTGATGATACTGCCTATCGTTGCGGCTGGCGCATCACTCACTTCTCTCACAATTCCCTTTTTATCAATCAAGAAATAAATGTCGGGATAGTTACGCGGATTGTAAGTGCGCGCCATATTTTGCGACGCATTGCCCCAGAGCCAATTTTTTGCAAGAAGCATCTTTGGTGCGCTTTGTTCGGCGAAAGTTTTTATAGATGGTCCTGGATATCCAGCATTGCCATATGTCTTGAGCGTGATGATGGTGAGATTGCCGAGTGCCTTTTCATTTTGAGAAAGTACGCGCGCACCCTCAGAACAGCTTGAACACCATGTAGCCACCAACCAAAGCATCACTTTCTTTCCTTTAAAAGCTGAGAGCGCTGTCTGTTTGCCATCAATAGTGGTAAAAACTGCATTCGGAGCCAGTGCGTTTTGTGTCACAACGCTTACCGCACCTGCGCCGGCAACTGGTTTTTGTGATGTACCGGAAGAAGACAGTGCGACCCAGCCGATAAAAGCAACGACCGCGATTCCGATAATTATTTTGGTGGATTTTTTCATATACAATAGTTCAATGTTGCGAATGATATCTTTATTCTTTCATACCTATAACCGCCCAAGCGATTAAATCGCTGATACTTAGCGTACGGAATCCCGCTAAAGTTCTTTCTAATTGGTTTTTATTATCATTGTGTAATAGTTTAATTTTATCCTGATTCTCATTTTTTCCCAATTCTGTATTTCTTGCTTGCATAGCAAAGCCAAAAGTTGCCACTAAATAAGGAACAAGATAGGTCAATAGAATCTGAAAGATATTGGTACTAGTTAAGGTTCCGGAAAAAATTGAATTATAATGATTGATTAACGCGAGAATAGTACCAACTACCAAGCCGGCTTTTATTGAGAGATAGATGCAGCCCTTACATCGTGCGTGTTTTAAAAATAATCTCATATTTAATTCGTTAGATGCAACAACTAATGTTAGACAGATCTTTTGTAAACGCCAGTGCGGCATATTTCAGAGCTTCTGAGAGTGTCGGAAATACGGGGGTAGAATTCAAAACATCGTCAATGGTGTTTTTGTTTTTTATAAGTGTCGCCGCTTGCGCTATAAGGTCTCCTGCACTGGGTGCAAGAATATGAACACCGAGAATTTGTTTTGTCTTTGGATCAATACTCATTTTAATCAGTCCCTCAGTGCGGCGAATGATTTGCGCTTTCGGGATAATTTCAAAAGGAACTGTTCGGCACGCACAAGTATTCATTTCTTTCATTTGCCGCTCCTCAGTCCAGCCGACACTTGCAAACTGCGGATCGGTAAAAATGGTGTAGGGCACACTATCATAGTCAACACTGTTTTTTGCTCCGGATATCGCATTATCAACAACGAGTGTTCCCTCGCGCCCAGCGGTGGTTTCAAGCCGTACCGGCGCATTTGATACATCTCCCACAGCGAAAATATGCGCCTTATTTGTTTGAAAGAATGTATCCACCACGATTGCCCGCCTGTCATTTACCGAGACACCCACATTTTCAAGCCCCAGGTTTTCCGTGTTTGGAGTTTTGCCAGCCGCCAGAAGAATTTCATCTGTAGCTATCTCTTGCTGCGCACCATCAATTTCAAAAGTAAGAACCTTTTTTCCATTTTCTTTTCGTACGCCATTTATAGCAACATTTGTTTTAATGATAATGCCTTCGCTTTGAAGAATTTCTGCAAGACGCCGGGTAAGCTCCGGCTCACCAGCCCCGAAGATGCTCTTGCTTTTTTGGAGGATTGTCACTTTTGTTCCAAACCGGCAGTACATCTGTGCAAATTCAAGCCCCACGGGACCGCCGCCGACAATCACCATTTCTTTTGGTTGTTTTTCAAGCTGCAACGCTTCAATATGCGTGAGATAGCCAACTTCATTGATTCCTTCTATTTGCGGAACAATTGCCGTTGATCCCGTGGCGATGATAAATTTCTCAGCCGAGAGTTTCTCGCCGTTTACTTCAACTTCTTTTTCCCCGGTAAATTTTGCGTATCCTTCAATGAGAGTTATGTGCTCCAAGTGTGCAAGCACTTTTTCGTATTTATCTTTTCGCGACATAGCGACCATTTCCATCTCGTCGTGTATCACTTTGTTGAAATCAAACTTTTTTACCGCAAGCTCAATGCCGCCCACGCGATGATTTTTCGCCGTATGTAAAATCTCGCCTGCGTGAAGCAAAATCTTTGACGGCAAGCAGCCAACATTGACACAAGTCCCACCGAGAGGCAGCCCGGCATTTATGATTGCGGTTTTTACCTTTCGCTCATTTGCGGCAATAGCTGCGGCGAATGCACCAGCTCCCCCACCGATAATGATTAAATCAAAATTTTTCATAATCTATAAAGTTACTTTTTAATTATTTTAATCTTTGAAAAACACTCCATAAAAAATTTTGTTTTGTATCAAATGGTGTCGTATGAATTTGTTCAAAACTTTTTATATGGTGAAATTTCTCAGCGAACTGCTCTTTCATTGAGTTTTCTGAATACTGTGTAATAGCAAGACCGCTACATTTTTTTGGACCATTTGTAGAAAAAGTAGAAATTATTAAATATCCACCTGGATTTATGAGGTGATTTGTTATTTCAACATAATTAGCAATATCCTCTTTTTTGGTTAAAAAATGAAAGGCGGCCCTATCATGCCAAATTTCAAAATGTTTATCTGTTTCAAAATCTAAAATATCAGATTCTATCCAAGTGACTAATCTTGCCTTATTACCAAGCATTGCTTTCGCTTTTTTAATAGCAATAGTGGAGATATCTAATACTGACAAATCTTGAAAACCCAATTCAAGAAGTTTATCTACAAATTTAGAATCACCACCCCCGATATCAATAATTTTACTACTCTTGTCCACACCGGTTGATAAAATAAGATCAATTGATATTCGTGGAGTATCTTGATACCAACTTACCTCACTCGTCGTATCTTTCGTCTTATAAATTTCTTCCCAATGTTGTTTTAATAATTCGTTTCTCATATTAAAAATGATTGAGTAATTCTTTTGCACTTTCTTTTGAGAGAGAATAAAAAATTGTTTGTGTGTTTTTGCGAGATTTGACGAATCCCGACACGCGTAAGATTTTTAATTGATGCGAAACTGCCGACACGGTGGTTTCAAGAATGTCAGCAATATCACACACGCACAATTCCTTTTCATTTTGCAAAAGGTACAGGATTTTTAATCTCGTACTGCCAGCAAGGACGGCAAAATATTTTTCGGCGGCGCGCAGCGCCGCCGCCTTTTTCACAGTACCCTTTAGCCGCTCTATTTTACGCGGCGTAATGGTGGGGCCAATACAGTGGTATCCGAGATGCTTCACCTGCCTTACTTGTTTCTTACCAATCGCCATCAGCACCATCCTACTCCTATTTGAATGGACATTCAAATAGGAGTAGCGACACTCTGTGGATAACGCACCAACGCTCCTTCAGCAAAATGTTTTCCTGTAAGAATTAAATGACGCCAAAAAAGTATTTTATATGCCAATTTTCCAAACACCTTTTTCAATGAATGCTTCAATGGTCTGACGCTTTGCTTTATTGATAAGGTTTGAATGAGAAAGTTTATTTCTTTTAGCAAAATCGGTAAGGTTTATTATTTCTTTACTCTCCAAATATGCTAATCGTTTGTGATAACTGTTCGCTAATGCTCTTGCTATAATCTCTTCCATTATCTCTGTTTTATTTTTCTCATCAAACTCTTTGAAGGCATCATAATATTTTTCTCGGTCATTAAATTTGATATTTATTGGAACAAATCCTTCTCGTATCAACAAATAATTATTAAGAACCCTCCCTATTCTCCCGTTTCCATCAACAAACGGATGCGTATACTCAAAAACTAAATGTAGTTTTGCAATGCGTTTAATAATGGGTTCATGACTTGCAGCATTGTAGTGAACCAGCATTTCTTCAAGGCGATGTGTAATCTCTTCCGGCTTAGGAGCGATATGGCTTCCTACGCGCACATATTCACCTGCCTTACGAAATCTTCCGGAAATATCCTCACGGATATTTGAAATGAGCATTGTATGCATAGTTACCATTACATCCAAAGTAAGCTCCTGTTCCTTCGCTCGCTTATCTGTGTATTCCACTACGCGAGCAAGATTTTTTGCTTCAAACAATTCTCGCTCAGAAATATATCTATCAAGATCTATTTGTAGCAATATCTTTTCCGTTTCCTCAAGTGTTAGAGTGCTGTTCTCTATCGCGTTTGAATTATAGACCTGTTCAGCGATTTCAACCTCAGAAATGAGTTTTATGAGCGATTTTTTCCCCACTGATACTTTATAGTACCTTTCGCGCAGTAGATTTATTTTCCTAAAGGCAGTAAGCGTTTTGGCCATATGTGCCTATTCTCTCCTTTTTTCACGGTTTTGTCAACCAAAATCGTGAAAACCACACTTTTTTAGCACTTTTTCACGATTTTGGCTACAATTCTTCCATAGGATACTTTTTTAAATTAAATTCTCTGCAATAAAATAGAATCCCCATTCTCTGTCATCTTCCCCGCTGTTTTTGCTGCCACTCTAAATATGACTTAATATCGACAATCTAGATATTCTTATACTCCTCATCACTCATAACCGTATCAAAGCCACCAACTTTCTCTCCCGCATGTTTATTGATTCCTGTATATTCTAGACTTGCATCTTCGTATCTTTTAAATTTATACACAGCATCGTTCATCAACGCATTATTAAAAATATTCAAACTCATTAACAATTCAAAGTCTTTAACATTTAGTCCAGTGACTTTCTTAAATAGTTCTGACTCAAGTTGCGTTATCACATCTCGCAGAGTTTTTTCTCTATAATCTGTAAGATACATAAATACTGGTATTCTGGTAGCAAACTTAATAAGTTTCTCCTGTATTTCTTTCCTTTTACTTTTATATTCTTTTTCTTCATCACTTAAAGCCTTCTTCTCTTTTGAAGTTAGTTTTTTCTCATTTGCTTCTTGCTTTGCTTTTTTTACAGACTCTGACTTATTGATAATTGTCTCAATATCTTGATTCAAAGACCGAAAACCTTCAATACTCATCAAAACCCTCATAGCCTCCTCACTTGCCATTAGTCTTGCCAAAGTTTCGTTATCAACATTTACAAGCAAAGCACTTTCCCAACGACGAGCAAGTAGTGTAGCTGTGGTCCCGCTCATCGCCATATCCAGCACTCCAACTGCATCTATCTCTTTCATTGAGCTACCGTCATAAGCCAAAATTGGCAGGAATTTTATAAACTCTGCAACTTTTCTCTCGGGATCTTTTTCTTCAACATTTAAACCTGAACTATAATCTGCCACTTGTGACAACGCTCTGTTTGGTGCGAAGTCAAAAACATAACATTCCCTTTTTAAGATTTCTTTTTTATTTGGAGATTTTCCATCAGGGTTATCCACCACCCAAGGAGTCTGCACACGAAAAGCCGTTTGAAAATATGTTTCTGGGCTTCTTAAATTTCTAAGCATAAACACACCCGACCACGGTTTAATAGATACGCCAGTTGTCAGCTTACCAGTAGAAAGCGTAATCGTTTTCGTTTCTAAAGGATTTTTCATAGCTTTTTGTACGGGCTTTATTGCCTCAACACCCATACCTGCTTTTATTCCTGCTGCCACCACAACACCATAATTATGGTAAAAAATATTCTGTTTTTCACTCATCAAATCTTTCATTGCATAACAAGATGCAACAGACGGCAAAAACCAAAAAGTGTGTGTCAAAATATTTAGCATTCTTGCATCTGAAAAAGGAAATGGCGGTTTTTTCTTATTAAGCTTCAAATCATCAACTGCAGTAGACAAGAAATTACCTCTAATCAAGTCCAACCACTTTTGTACATAATCTTTGTACTTAAATTCAAATTTTCCATCATCTTTTTTCTTTGCTGAAAAAAACACATTAAGATCAAATTCGTTGAACTCTCCACCTTCAGCAATATGTTTTATACTATCTGGCATTTGATAGGTCATCATTATCATTTTTGGCAATGATTCGTATGGATTGTTTTCCCCTTGCCACTTCTCTTTTGCTCTTTGCTCATCTGAATAAGTCCAGTTGAAAATTTGCTCTTCTATAAACTCACCGGTACTAATTGCTCTAAAGGGTGTGCCTGATAAATACAAATAATTATTCGTGGTTATAGGCATTATTGCTTCTGCTGTTTTTACCCCGTCTTTGAATGTTAATTCACCAATTTTATCTTCTTTAATTATTTCTGTTATTTCAAATTCTGGCTCTTCTTCTTTCTCAAAAATACCTTTCGCTCTGTCTCCCCAAGCACCAAAGTGGTATTCATCAAATATCACAATATCCCAGTTGGTAGTGTGCACCCATTCATTTTTAGGCTTTACGCCACCAGCAGAATTTTTGCCTAAGAAATCTTGAAACGAACCAAAACAAACTAATGGTTTTTTCATATCCAAATCTTCAAAATCCAATTGACTTTTCCGAGAGTAAAACTGCCACCCTTTAAAATCTCTATGTGTTACTAAATCTTCTTCCCAAGCGTTTTCTACTGCTGGCTTAAAAGTTAAAACTAAAACTTTTTTTGCTTTCATTTTCTTTGCCAATTGATATGCAGTAAAAGTTTTTCCAAACCTCATTTTTGCATTCCATAAAAAGTGAGAAACTTCGTCTGTAGATTGAAAGTGCTGAAAGGTTTTTTCAACTGCGCTTTCTTGCTCTGGTCTCATCTTGAAATCTAAAGTCCTATTTTCAATATTTTCTTCTCTATTTTTTATCGCTAAAATTGCAGATTTTACATCTTTTACTTTACACTTAAACCATTCTCCATCTGTATTCTCAAATTTATTTCTCATCAAATATCTGTGTATTTCGTGGTCATCAAAAGTGCTACCGTCATTTCTGATAGCACTCTCTTCCAGCAAAATTTTATATTCAACTCCAGAAGTTTGTAGCTGTTCCTTTATCCTATTTTTTGCACTACGAGTTGTATAACCAACTTTCAGCAAACCCTTCCTATTTTCTGAATCAGGAATTTCATACACATAGATAGTCGGCTTCAACTCTGGTCTTTTTGTAAAATATTTATCATTCATAATCATTTTTTATTATTTTTTCTATCAGAAAGCAGTTTAATTTCTTTATCAAAATCAGAAATATAATCTTTGTCTTGAATTGGTTTATATTTCTCAAATTCATTTTCAGCAAATGATCGGGCAATTTCCGCTGTCACTTTTCCTGCGTCCTCCAAAATATCTTCTTGGTTAAACTGTAAAAAAGCATCCAGCTTATCAACCCATTTTTTCATTGTCATTGCAACATATTTCTCTGCTTGATGCTCAGCATAATCAAGGTACATTGTTACAATCCTATTCAATGGTTTTAATTCTTTCTCTGTAAGATAGTTTTTAGCAATACTCACATCAGACTTTCTAATTTTCCCGCTTGGTGAGTTCTTCCAAGAAGTAAGCCCCATTTTTTCTTTTTTAGCATTTGCCCTGCTAGTAACAATTTCTGCCGCTGTTTGTTTCGTAATCGCCCAATGTAGCTTATTTTGCACTGTCGCAAAAAACTTTTTTGTAATGTCGGAATCTTTATCATAATCAATGGAACATTCAGTATAAATATCCGTAATCTGCTGATACATTCGTCTCTCACTACTACGAATATCCCTAATGATTTCTAACTGCTCTTTAAAATAATCTTTACCAAAAATAGGTGTTGGGTCTTTCAATCTTTCAATATTTATTGAAAACCCTTTGATAATATACTCATCTAAAATCTTTGTAGCCCAAATTCTAAACTGTGTAGCCCTTTTAGAATTTACACGATATCCAACAGCGATAATTACATTTAAATTATAATAATTTATAGGTTTATCGGAATGACCAAAGTGCATTTTTTGCACATTGCTTTTTTCTTTCAATTCTTCAGTATCAAAAATATTTTTTATATGCTTTGTTATAACCGATCTTTCAACATCAAAAAGCTCAGCTATCTTTTTCTGAGAAAGCCAAATTGTTTCATCTTGCAACAAAACATCTACTTTTATCTCGCCACTCGGCGATGTATAAAGCAGAAATTCGGTTAATTCATCTTTTGCTGTAAGTTTTTTAGTCATAGCTATTTTTTATTTTTTCTGAAATAATTTTGGCGTATCAGAATTTGGCTTATTTTTTTCTGAAACTTCTTTTATTTTTAGATTAATAGGCATCGGAAAATCAACTCCCATCAATACTGCTTCTCCTTTTCCAAGAGAAGGTAAAAAAGACAAAACATATTTGGATCCTTCTGGTGAAGCATTTTCTATAGCTTCTTTGTCAAAATGATTAATTAACCGATGAACAATAAATGCTCCCATTTGACTCAAGACCCCTTGCGGAATATCTCTTGGTCGTTGAGTTGAAAGACATAAAAATAACCCATATTTTCGACATTCTTTAGCAATTCTTTCAAAAGCATTCAAACTTGTTTCAATTGAATATTCATCTTTTATCTTTTTATTCAAAAATAAATGAGCTTCATCAAGAAAAACAATTAACGGCTTTGATTTAAAGATTCCGTCTGTTGCTTTTTTAAGTAAAAACCTTCCAATTGTATTAACTAAAATAGAAGAAACATCGGAATCTTTTGGAATTTTTCTCAAATTAATTCTTATTATTTTATCTATGTTTTTATCTTCAATAAATTTATCAATTTTTTTGATAACACACTCATTATCTTCGTTCAAATTTTCTTGAAAATTAAAAATGGCGTTACTATCTTGATTAAAAATTAAAGAATTTATTCTTAAGACAAGACTTGCACAATTATCTTTATCTCGCTGATATGTATTTCCCCATTTCCCTTCATCCCATTCTCCTACACATTCATGAAAAATTTGAGTAGGAAGATTTTTAATATTAAATATAGTTGTGGGATTTTCAATTTCTGTTTGTTTTTTGGTAAGAAATTTTAAGTAACCTTCTTTCTCTGTATTTTCCTTTATCAAAAAACCCTCTTTTATTTTAGGTGATTTTGGAAATTCCTCATTTATAATTTCATTTGAGGAATTGATACTTACTGCTTTTAGACTTTTTATTGCCTCTTGTAATTTAGGTAACTGAACCTGTCCAGCAGGTCTAAATAAAGCAAAAAAGTCTTCTTCTTGAAGATTTTTATAATGGAAATGACAATTTTCTCCAATTTCTAAATTTTCTCCAAATTTATCAAATTCTCCAGTTGCATCTAATAGAATTATTTTAGCTTCATCATTTTTTTGCAATTCTTCAATAATTTTAGCTATTGTGTAACTTTTTCCTCCACCTGTTGTTCCAACGATTGCACAGTGCCTGCCAAACAAAGCATTTGCTGAAATTTTGATAGGATATCCTTTGTCTTGTTGTAACGTTGCTAACTCTAGCAAATCATCACAACTATCAACTTTTCCAAAATCTTTTAGAAAACTCTGTAAAAGTTGTGGCGAGCAAGCGTAAACTTTTGAACCAACTGGAGGATATTGATCTAATCCTTTTTCTACTTTCATCTCACCAAAAATTTCAAAACAGAGCTGAATTTCAATCTTTCCAACAGGATGCATTCTATCTTCATTTTGAAATGCTGTCTCACTAAGAAAGCCTCTCTCCTTTTCGGGAAGCTCAATTGAAACCATTTTTGCTAAAAATCCATATCCTTCTCCTTCAATTATTACAAAATTACGAACAACCCCACCATGTAGAACATCACCATCGTAATAAAACTTTTTAAGAAGCTTTGAATTTGGAAAATGGATTTGCGTTATATCTGAAGATACTTTTGACACATATCCTATAAATCTTTTGTGGTCAAATGGGTTAGTTTGCATATTATTCTTTAATAATTAAAATCTTTTTCATCTTCAATATTTAAGAAAGTAGTATCAGGTAAACCATTAGAAAAACCTTCAAAATCATCAGAAATAAGAGTTACTCCATAATGTGTTTCTGCGAATTGAATTAATTTTTCATGAAATGAAGTTTTACTATTAACATCACAAGCTGTTGGACCAACGACAAATACCTGCAAACCAGTATTTGATTTAATAGCTTCCTCTAAAATATTATTTATGTGATTATCACCAAAACCATATCCGATAATGAATAGAACAGTATTTTGGGTACGAAGTGCTACTTGGAAACGAGAAATCATTTCCATAAATGGCATTTGATAACTATTTTCATATTTAGATGAATTAGGATAAATCAAAAGAGGTTTGTCTGGTGATTTTCTTTTATAAATCTTGCCATTCTTATCTTCTTCCCAATTAACAGAACCGTGTATTTTATATAAATGAAATACATTGTGATAAAAATTTTCTTCATTATGAATTCTTGTCTGTTCCCTATAAACAATATCTAAATCAAAATTACTAGTTTTAAAAGAGTTGCTTTGAGAAAAAGAAAAACCATCAATAATTACTGCGCCTATCTCATCTGCTGCTTGTTCAAAACAGGTGTCGTAATTTAATGTAAATATTTTAATTCTTGGCGTGATTTTTTTCTGTGCGTTTATTATCTTCTTTAAAAAACCTGTGTGTGGAAAATCTTCAGGAAGATCAAATGTACACTCTTTTTTTATTATTTCCTCAATTTTATTAATTTTCTCTTCACCTACTTTAAAAAGTTGGTTTGAAAATCTTTTATACTTTACATCTATCTGTAATCTAGATAGTAATTCTTCTAAATTAGAATCCTTATACGACACCGAATCTGTTATTGTCTTAAATTCTGTCTCGCCAACATTCTTTTTAACCACTTCCCATAATTGCTTCATAGTTTTACCAGCTATTTCTTCACCAATTGATGAACCTGCACCAGTAAGAACCATTAGATTCTCTGACAAAATTGCTTGTTTTAAAGTTTCATTTATACTTTCATATCCATTTTTTACAAAATTATCTTTTGTGATTTTAATGTTATTTGATAGTATCACTATTTTTTTATCTTCTTCTAATTTATTCATATTTCTAAAATTAAATTATTTCATCTCTCTCACCATTGACTCAATAAAATCAATTTCTTTTTTGGTGAGGTTGTATTTTTTGTACAGTTTTTCATCCGTCCAGCTTTCAGAAAAATCTTGCATTGGGACGAACTCATAAACTTTCGCGGTTACATGATGGCTAACCTTTTTAAGGAACATCAAAAGATGGAAAAACTTTGTATTCATATAGGACTGTACATTTATTGCCTCTTTCTTGCTTTTAAATGAACCTATACGAAGAAATGTTTCCGTGCATACTTCATTGTGCTTTCCTAAAAAAGGATTGAGTCTTTCTTTTGTGATATCAAAACCGTTATCTAATACCTGCGAAACAAATACCTTGTGCTTTTTGACATGTTCTTGTCCTGAGATAATTGGGTAATCTTTTGACACATACCTCTTAACTGTTTTATAGTCTACTGTTCCATGAATTGTAATTCCATCTTTTATTGGATTTGCAGAAACACTTGGCATATTATATTTATTTGGCCCTTTCAAAAAATCACTGGCAAAGCCATATGGTTTTCTGGGAGAAACTATTTTTGAAAAAGATTCCTCTTTCTGCAATAAAACTTTTCTTAAAATAGGAACAGCCTCGTTAATCCTTATAAAACTAGTTGCGCCACTCTCAAGAACAGGACGATTCATCTCAGAAATAATTTTTTTTCCACTATGTGAAAATACCCGACACATCCCACCACTCTCTCGATTCCATAAAAAATAACAAACACCCCCTGCGATTCTTGTGCCGGGGAAACAGTCTGCACCAATTGGAAAATCATGCAGTATACGCATCCTATTATCTTGAAGCATTTCACTTCTAAAATTATCTAGTCCCTTACCACCAGAATACCAGCGTGCGGGTATAATCATCGTGAGATAACGGGGGTTCAATTTTTTCGCCTGTTGAACAAATTTATGATACAAGGGAGAGGCGCTGGCAAATGCACCAGCATCACCTAATTGATACGGCGGGTTTCCTATGATTACATCAAATTTCATGCTTTTTTGATTAAATAGATTGATAATTTCTTCAGGTGTTTTGTGTATGAATTCATAGGCGTGTGTCTCTAGGCTTTCATCTCTATCATACTCACCTTTGCTTGCTCCGCAAAACTTACATTTCTCGTTTTGCCAGCTATGCTCAACTCTTTCAAATCTTATGTTTCCCTTCTTATCGCTAAAGTCTGTGCAGGTTGAGTATTCTCCATTTGCCAGCTTTGAACAATACAGACTTCTGCGGGAAAGTAGTGCCGTTAGCTCTGTAATACCAATTCCGAAAAGTTGTTTTGTATATATGTGGTTGAGCCTTTTTTGTAAATCTGGTATTTCTTTTTCAAGTCCGACAATAAGTCTTTTTGCAATCTCTCGGAGGAATACTCCTGATTTTGTTGCAGGGTCAAGAAAAGTTGCGTCTTTATTGCCCCACAATTCTTTTGGCAATATGTCTAAGATATTATTAGCTATTTTGGGTGGAGTAAATACTTCATCGTTGCTGAGGTTTGCCAGTGCATCAAGCACATCTGGATTGTGATTTTTTGTATTATTCATAAGCTGTGTGTAGCTTTAAAAAACTCACTGGTGGATATTCTTTGATTGGCTTAGGTGAATAAAATACTTCTCCAGTATCGGAAACTTCCTTTACGGCAAACAAACTCCTAGTTCCGTCTTTTTTATGCAACTCAGTAAGATCAACAAATTGAAAATCTCGTCTTTTAATTTTTACTCCGTTTACTGGAGACCACTGCGAAAAAGTAATCGGACTATCATTTTTATCTTTTAACGAAAGTGCATCGCCTTGTAGAATGTTTCTCTTTAAAACATACCTGACACTTTGTAAAAACTCATTATTTGTTTTTTTCTTATATAGCTTTTGATACTCATCAAGAAGAAAGTCATAAAGCCTTTCTTGCGCTCTTTGTACATTATCATCAAGCAACTCTACGCCGTAAATATTGCTGATGGCGACAAGTGCGTTTCGTTCATAATCAAACTGGCTCTTTTTATAAACCCTTTTCACGACATTTAGTTTTCTTTCTAAGACTTTTATCAAAAAATTTCCATCACCACACGCAGGCTCCAAAAAGCGCGACCCAATGTTTTCTGTTTCGTGTTTTACCAAATCAAGCATATCATCAACAATAAAATCAGGTGTAAAGACCTCCCCGTGGTCACGAACACGAGACTTTGATTTTGTTAAACTATTGTTATTTTGCAAGGAAATCATAGTTTTTATCTATATCAATTGTTGAGACGGATACTAGTTCTCGTATCAGAAAATTTCCACAAATACAGTCCTACTTTCGACATGATGCTAAGTATGCAGATTGGCTATGATTTAGTCAAATGGGAGAAGATAAATACGGTCTGTACTTGCAACACAACTAATGTCTGACTTTTTTAGTTTCAAAATGATTATTAGTAATAGCAACTACATAAAGAGTACTTTTTGGCTCAATATCAAAATAAAAAAGTCTTGCATCCTGTTGTAATCTTATTTCTTTTAATTCAATATCATCTTCATATAAGCCATTGAAAAGTTTCTTGTATTCTCCCGCGCGTCTTATTGGTGTTCGGTGTATAGAACATCTTTGATAGTCAATCTCTGAGCGAACCTTGGTTCCAATTGTTTTGAGGATTTCTATAAGCCTCCTTGCTTTGTTATTGTTTAGTTGAGAAAGCTCACACATATTTTCGTTATATCTAGCAAAAGATATCAGATACGGAGACACTTCATTTGCTTCTATCTCTTGAGGTATTTCCGCAACACTTTGTGGTAGTACATTCCCTTCATCACTTGAAGTAGTAACTTGTGTTGGTATATCAGTCATTCGTCTCTATTTCTTCATGGCGTCTCTAAGCTTCGCAGAATAGAAGCTCTTCATAGCTTTAGTAGAGATTTCATTGTCTGAGTTTTCAGAATCTTGTAGACCATTTCTTGCTTCTTGCCAAGGATTTTCAGAGTGAGTAAGCATTTCCAAATATGCGGCATCAAATTTGCCATAAACTCTCCACACTTCATCAAGAAGTTTTTTATCTTTGACAGATATTTTTATTGAACTTTTATTTATATCTTCTTTGATTGGATCAAATCCAAAGTTTTTATATTGAGCATATAAACTACGAACTGCTGGTCCATGAACCCACGCTTCTATGGGCTCTTTGAATAGTTTTTTCTTGTTCAATGCCAAAGACCACGCCTGAGAATAATAAACAAGTTTTTGGAGCTTTTTGTTGGTGATAGGATTTTTTTCTTGATTGCCAAGATATATAAAATACCTCCCAACATCAAGCGCTTTTAGTGTTTTTGTATGGTTGGTCATAATTACTTATATGGTATCAGGTTTATGCGTAATGATGTGATTTGGGTGTGTATAAATGATAAAAGAACAAGCCATATTCATTTAATTTATTGGCTCCGACTGGAAACAAGAATTGTTTCCAGTCACTTCGGTGTAACATATAATACCCCCAATTGGGGGGTATTATATGTTACACCTCGGCTCCGGTGGTAGGACTCGAACCTACAACCAACTCCTTAACAGGGAGCTGCTCTACCATTGAGCTACACCGGAATGTGAATTACCAAACGCATGCATAACCGTATCGCACCGTACGCACCGTACGCACCGTATTGTTTGGTATTTTGTTATGGCGCCATGTGGTACCATATAGCAGAGTATAACGAATAGGGTGCATTTTGCAAATTACCCATGTTTGTGTTTGTGTTGTGTTGTGTTTGTGCCGTGTCCGGCTGTTATTTTATTGTTGTTTTATTTAGATACCTAAAACCGTGACATAGAAAAAATAACAAAGTGTGGTATAGTATATATATGTTATTTAAGAAATCCATTGAGAAAATTGCACAAGTAGCGGATATTTGTGTGGATGGAAATCGCCCATGGGATATTACGGTGCACAATCCTCGCACATACAGAAAAATAGTGATTGGTGGCTCGCTTGGGCTTGGAGAAAGTTATATGAATGGGTGGTGGGACAGCGACAAGCTTGATGAGTTCTTTGCGCGCCTTCTTAAAAAGAAACTCACTGCCAGCAAGTTTAATTTTGTAGGGAGCGCATTTATATTTCTATCCCAGTATGTTTTTAACATGCAAAGTGTGCGACGCGCTTTTGCGGTTGGAGAAAAACATTATGATATTGGAAATGATTTATATCGCACCATGTTGGACAGTCGCATGGTATATACCTGCGGATATTGGCGCACCGCGCAAACTCTTGAGGAAGCGCAGGAAGATAAATTGCGCCTCACGGCAGAAAAACTGCATCTCAAGCCAGGCATGCGCATTCTTGATATCGGTTGCGGGTGGGGCAGTTTCGCAAAGTTTGTTGCTGAAAAATATGATGTTGAGGTGATTGGCATCACCGTATCAAAAGAACAGGTTACTCTGGGGAAAGAAATGTGTGCAAATTTACCGGTTGATATACGCCTTTTGGATTATCGCAATCTCCCAAAAGAATACGGAAAGATTTTTGACAGGGTTGTTTCGCTTGGCATGTTTGAACATGTAGGGATACGTAATTATGATATTTATTTTTCAACGGTGCGCTCTGTTCTAAAAGATGATGGGCTTTTTTTGTTGCACACCATAGGCACAAACGGCAGGTTCGCAGGACCTGACCCATGGATACATAAATATATTTTTCCAAATGGTGTTATACCGGCACTACGACAAGTAACACGCGCCGCGCAAGGGAAATTTATTCTGGAAGATTGGCATAATTTCGGCGCAGATTATGACAAAACACTCATGGCGTGGTATCACAATATTGAAAATGCATGGGATACACTTCCCTCTTATGATGAAAAATTCAGACGTATGTGGAGATATTATCTTCTCATGTGCGCCGGTGCGTTCCGCGCACGAAAATTGCAACTATGGCAGATTGTTTTTTCAAATGGTGAGGAGGGTGGATATCGCTCTGTGCGAGAAATAAAAGAAGGTGTTGCAATGAGCCACATATAGATACGTTGATTATCTAGCAAGCCCCTCGGGGGCTATATTCCGGGCATGCCCCGGAATATAGCCCCCGAGGGGCTTGCGCGCGCACGGCGGTGACGAGTATACTTAATACATTATCAAACTAACTTGCTTAAACTTATGATTGGATATTGGAACGGGTACGAAACATATGGAAACATGGGCGGTTGGGGACCCATCGGATTTTTAGCGATGATTGTGTTTTGGGCACTTGTCATCGCGTTAATAGTGATGCTCATTAAGCGCCTCGCAAATAATGAAAACATACTTCCGAATAATACACATCGCAACAGTGCTTTGGAATTATTGAAAGAACGCTATGCAAAGGGAGAAATTGATACTAAAGAATACGAGGAGAGAAAGAAAGTCCTCTTACGCAAATAGCAAAACTTTTGCACACCATTTTAAAAAACTATATCAATAGTTATCTAAACGCCACGTCTCCCGATGCCACCGATGTTGAAGATTTAACCGCATTATGCGTTGTAACATATGTAGCAAGCTGTGCCTGCGTGCGTGGGATATTGCGTATGAGAATATGCCCGACAATACGAATCGTCACGTGATTACACACGCCAAATATAATGCTCGGGTTTTTGTACATATTTCCAACGCGAATCATATTTTTACGGTTGAGTAATATGTCAATTTGATTATGTTTATCAGCATTCATAGCATCGGCAACAACACGATACCCTATTTGTTTTTCCACGGCGCCATATCCGCACGTGCGCTGATGACTCGGTTTTTCAATAGCGATAATGGTACCGAAAGGAAGCTTTTTGGAAAGATCGCGAGAACGCGCGACAATAACCTGCGGGTTTGAATAAGCACCGCTTGCAGTGATAAACGGAGAATTGTCTGTCTGATTAGGTACAGCATTATACGCCGTTGAAGTAACGGTTAGCGTATTTGCAGGTAAATGGACTAAGGGAATATCCTCATCAACAGCAAAGCTTTCAAGCGATTTTACGCTTGAAATTTGCGGGATTGGACGATGAAACATGGCTCCCGGGAAAAGAAGAATGCCCATCAGGGCGCTTGCTATAAATTGCATAGAATGTAAGACGTGTGTCTTATGACGTGTGTCTTATAAGGAGTATACTAACACTTGACACTTTATATGTCAAGTGTTCTGAGATGCTCTAAATAGCATATAAACCGGGCAAAAGGTCTGCGACCTTTTGCCCGGTTTATACTATCAGAAGCCTATTTCCCGGGAGATGGAGGGAGTACAGCCAGAGAAACTGCGGTAATTTTGTTGGTGGTGTAGATATCTTCTTTCCCTGACACGGCGACCGTAGTACCAACCGCAAGCTTGGATGATGATTTACCGACATAATTTACATGCGTACCACTGTTTATCGTAACGGTATATGGCTTGTTTGAAAAAGACACATCACTTCTAAGCAGACTGTGCGGATAGGGTTTTGTCGCAACTTTGGTGAGAAGTACATTGGCGAATTCTTTTTTATTCACGATGCGCGCACTGACCGTGATTATTTTTGAAGAGCCGACAGTTTTAATTGATGTCACTTTTCCGAACAATGTGTGACCACCACCGGTTACCATTTGTTCTATTTGAGTTACCGGATTAAAATAGGACACTTGTGTTGCCGTAAACGGCTTCCCCGAGGCGTAGTTTCCGGAAGCGGAACGAACACTCAGATAATCACCTGCCTTAATTTCACTTGCTTTTTTATTTGTAAAGACTGTATTTTTTGTGAATGATACAGTAAGAGTTTTTATCCCACTCGCGCTTTGCGCTGAGGAACCTGATGGGTTGGGACCGGAAGTAGCGGGTATGTTTGGACGAGGATAGGGATTTTGAAATGTCGGATTATTTACATGAGCGAAAGACACACGCAATTGAATTGTCCCGGATTGTGCGCTCGTGTTTAAGATTGATACCACCTGCCCATTGAGCGGTATTGCGGATGCCGCCTGTTGTTGTGCAATCTGTTGCTGTTGCTGTTGCGTCAACGCACCTACCTGTTGACCGGGATTTGAAGAATGAGAAACCCAGAACATGCCAATAATAATACCAAGCACAAGAGCGACCACTGCCAAAACAGTCCACGCCACTCGTTCCCTGCTACTTGTGCAAACATGCGGGGTGATTTGATTTTCAATATTTGTTTGTTCCATAATATAATTATTTTTATAATAAATGGTGTGCCTTCTTTCTTGAAAGAATACTACCTATACTTCACCAGTGTATCACAAACTTATATGACAATTGCAAATGTGGATAGCAGATGTGGAAAAGTGCATATATTTTATACGGCGCTTTTGTTGAGTGTCAATATTGTATGACATGCGTCAACCGCGTATAGTATAAGAAGCCGTCACCTTGCATATATGTTATAAAGACTCTAAACAGTATTAGACCAATATAAGAATTACTCATTGTTCCCGCCATA
>ENA-ORDP01000776-ORDP01000776.1-marine-sediment-metagenome-genome-assembly--contig:-NODE-776-length-19303-cov-15.250571_pt1 | contig 19303 bp, 20 predicted proteins | sample MGYA00248627_ERZ508539 | MGnify/ENA primary metagenome ERZ508539 (study PRJEB26208, sample SAMN05571518) | marine sediment metagenome | biome: deep sea; feature: Hydrothermal vent; material... | reverse complement strand
TCGGATCGTCCAGGTCCAGCAACTCGATGCCGAGGCCGTAGGTGCGCATCGGGCCAACCCCGTGGGTCACTACCAGCCAGCCTTCGGGCGTCTCGATGGGTGAGCCGCAGTTCCCCATCTGGATGAATTCGTAAGGGAACTCAGGCTTCTGCAGAATCTTGGCCTGCTGCCAGAAGTGCAGATGGTCCGAAAACATGATCGCGTTATTCTCACCATCCTGGCGTGACAGCATCACGTATTTACCCCGAATCTTTCTCGGGAACAGGGCCATCCCCTTGCCCTGTACCTGGGTTCCGTTCAGCGTCATGGCCTTGAACGAGAGGAAGTCGCGGGTCTCGATGAGTTGCGGCAGGATCGTCTCTCCGTTGTACGCGGTATAGGTGGCGTAGTAGATCACCGTGCCGTCGTCGTCGACGAAGCGTACGAAACGGGCATCCTCGATTCCCTTGCGCTCGGACTCCGACACGGGAAAGATCACCCGCTCGGAAATCGGGTAATCCTTTCGAAACAAAATCTCGTAATTGGATTGCGCCAGCCACAGCGCCATGTCGATGGCATCCGCCTTCTCCTGTAGCGGGAACTGGCCGTTGTTCTGGAGTTCGTCGATCTTTCCCTGCAGATCGTTGAGGGTGAAGTTGTCCGGCAGCCTGTTGAGAAGCTGGTGCGTTACCACATTGCTCGCCCCCATCTCCTGGAGTTTCAGCCGGAACAGGTGCTGGTCGTAGCTTGGATTGGGATGGATTTCCGGAGTTTCCACGTAGTCGCTCAGGCCATCGAAGTAGATATCGTTGTTGGTATCGATGATCCCGCTACGAAACTCGATGGAGGAGATATGGCCTTCACCGGTGGCACGGAAACTCATAACGAACCGGCAGGAGCCTTCAGGATCCGCCTCCCGGTTTGAAACCTGAACGATGGAGGGATTGAACAATGCCGCCGCCTCCACCGAGTATTCCGCGGTAAAGTACGCGCCGATCAAAAGCCGTCGTTGCTTCGATACTTGATCGACATCCGGCACAAAGCCAGCGACCAGTTCAAAATTTCGCTCCAGGTTCTCCCTGAAATAGCGATGGCGGTGGGAGAAATCCTGCAAGACGTTGTCCAGTATCGTACACGCCTCGTTCTCGTCCAGACTCAACACTCGCTCGATAATTTTTCGGACGCGATCTTCACCATGCGGCAGATATGGTCGGGTAATGACGCGGTCGATTTTCGCATTCATCACAATCGACTTGCGCCGTGCAAGTAGCGTGGGGGGGAAGATATGTTTGATTTCTGCCTTCATCAAATCACGCGATACAGGCTCTTTGTGCCTGGTACGGTCCGCATTGCAATCTGCACCACCTAATCATTGAATTATTCATACGCATATAGTTAATTATGGTAGACCATTTTTTCTACATATCACGGTAGTTTTACCCGGTTTTCGTAGAAATTTGATATAATATTCGATATCTTCCTGCTATTTTCTGCGTTCGTACAGTCAACAAGCTATTATATTATCGTGCCCCGCCATTTATTCTTGATCATTGATAACACATATTCTTTGCAAACAGGTATTTTATGAAGATTGCGATGTTAAGCCCCCTGTCCTGGCGCACACCACCACGGCATTACGGGCCGTGGGAATATGTGGTCAGTCTCCTGACCGAGCAACTGGTAACAATGGGTGTCGATGTAACCCTGTTTGCCACCGGAGATTCCGTTACCAAGGGCAAGCTCGCCTGGGTCTGTGAACGTCCCTACTCAGAAGACTCCTTGATCGACCCAAAAGTGTGGGAATGCCTGCATATTGCAGAGGTATTCAGGAGGGCGGATGAGTTTGATCTGATTCACAACCAGTTCGATTTTTTACCGCTCAGTTACAGCGGTTTTACTCATACGCCGCTCGTCACGACTATCCATGGATTCTCTTCGCCGTCGATTTTGCCCGTTTATAAAAAGTACAATAAGCGCACCCACTACGTGGCGATCAGTGAGGCCGACAAGAACTGTGAACTCGATTACATTGCAACCATCCATCATGGCATCGATCTCGCACAATTTCCCTATCGCGAAGACGCGGGAGACTACCTGTTATTCTTTGGGCGTATCCACCATCACAAGGGTGTTCGCGAGGCCATTGAGGTGGCGCGCAGAACCGGACTGCGGCTGGTGATCGCCGGGATCGTGCAGGACGAAACTTACTTCAAGGAACAGGTCGAGCCACATATTAATGGGACTAGTGTGGAATACATTGGTTCCGTCGGGCCGGAAAAAAGACAAGAGGTGCTGGGCGGTGCATTGGCGTTATTGCACCTGATTCACTTCGACGAGCCTTTCGGCCTGAGTGTAGTTGAGTCCATGGCTTGTGGTACACCGGTGATCGCCTTTGGGCGGGGTTCCATGCCGGAGCTTATTCGTGACAGCAGCACGGGATTTATTGTGGCCGATGTGGATGCCGCCGTGCAGGCAGTGGATAGAATTGGTTCGCTCGAGCGGCGCGCCTGCCGGGATGAAGTGGAGCAACGCTTCACCTGTGAGCATATGGCGCAAAAATATCTGGACGTTTATCAGAAAATCCTCGACGATCGGGAGAACTACCGACCGTGGGGACACTATGAAGACCTGCTTGAACGGGGCGATCACAAGCTCAAGGAGATCGTCGTTAAGCCGGGCGAACGGCTGAGTCTACAGAAGCATCAACGCCGCGCCGAACACTGGATCGTGGTCAGTGGCGAAGCGCTGGTCACCGTGGGGGATCAGAAAACCCCGCTCAAGCCAGGGCAGTCTGTGGACATACCTTTGGGTGCGGTACACAGAATCAAGAATCCCGGTGACATCCCGCTGGTTTTGGTTGAGGTGCAGATGGGGGATTATTTCGGCGAAGACGACATTATCCGACTGGAGGATGACTATGACCGTTGCTCGTAATGCTCCGATAATCGAACGCTGCCCAGCGAACCCGATTCTGACCAAAGACGATATCCCATATCCGGTGGAAACTGTGCACAATGCCGGTGTCACACGCTACGATGGTCGCACCATCATGTTGTTTCGATCCCACCTGCGCAACGGTCGTTCGATCATCGGCATTGCCGAGAGTGAGGACGGCTTCAAATTCATCGTCGGCCCGAAGCCGTTCCTGATACCGTCGACTGAAGGTGCATTTGGAGAGTACGAGGCTTATGGGGTGGAGGATCCCAGAATTTCGTGCATCGATGGCGAATACCTGATTACCTACAGCGCCTATTCACGCCATGGCGTGCGCATCGCGCTGGCGAAGACCCGTGATTTCCGATCCATTGAGCGCGTGGCGCTGATCACGCAGGCGGACATGCGCAATGTCGTCATCTTCCCGGAAAAATTCAATGGTCGTTACGCCCGTCTGGATCGCCCCCATTCGGAGATCAGCCCCTGGTCCGTATGGTTGTCATGGTCACCAGACCTGGTGCACTGGGGTGATTCCGAGGTGGTGATGAAACCGGTGCCATATCACTGGGACGAGTCGAAAATCGGTCCCGGTGCGACGCCGATTCGCACCGAGCGCGGCTGGCTCAGCATCTACCACGGGGTATTCGAGACCATGGACGGCGCAGTCTACCGCCTCGGCGTGGCGCTGCACGACCTCGCCAACCCGGTGAAGATTCTCGGCGTCTCGGATGAATGGGTGCTGGCCCCGGAGGATCCCTGGGAGATCACGGGCTATGTACACAACGTCGTCTTTACCTGCGGTGCAGTCGCGGATGACGACGACGGCGTAAAAATTTACTGGGGTGGCGCAGATACCGTGATGTGCGCCGGGACCGCGCGCCTTGACGATCTGGTAGACCTGTGTCTTAGCAACAGTCGGCCACCCTGTTGCGGGGGAAATAGCAGGTAAAAGTGGGCAGAAGACGGTCGCCGGTAGTTAAATGAACCTCGGCAAAGCCGGGGGCTTACCTCAAGGATTCAACGTAAAGACGAGGCCGTGACAGCCGCTGGCGGCCCTGGTGTGTTAATTTGCACCGAAGTTTGATCCAATGAGGCCGGATAATTGCGTTCTTCTCTGGCCCATCCCCGCCATGAACAGATGTTTTACCTCAAACGCTTGTGACGGTTTTAGTGGTTCATTTTTCAATGCAAACGGTTGGTCATATTTGGAATCTAGCGCCAAGTCAACTTGCATACAGGTCCTGGTATCTCGTGTTAAATTGTCATCATGCGTTGCACTTCTACCTCCCTGCAGGACAATCAGATTGCGCGTAAATTTACGCAGTCGATCAGCGAAGTATTCCAGGTGTTCTTTGCGTTCTGTCAGCAAGATCGGTGATCGGCCTTCCTCAAGTGCCAGCAGGGCGTCATCGAATATCAAACTATTACGTTGCTTGTCAGCGAATAGCCATCTGTAAATCTTCTGAATACGCAGATCATTGTCATCGAGAGATAGCCCCGTCTCGCAGATAATGAGCTTGTGGTTGAATGGACGGTGTGTCGCCTGGTTTCGGGCGTCCATGGTAAAGCGAATCGGACCCAACTGCATTTCGATGATGGGGTGATGGCCATCACGACGTTTCACGGTTCTCTTGGTATAATTAGAAACAATTTTTCTCTGACCCGGCTTTATCATGTGAGCAGGAAAAGAATACTTCCGCCCAGACTGAGGGTAAAGAAAAACAAAAGGGTCAATAGAAAGCATGAATAGGGTACATGATCCCTTTTTTGACCGGTTTTTGACCGGTCCAATATGACTATGACTTTCCCCCCATTCCTGTTAAAGTTGCGTGCATGAAAAACCCAATATTACCCGTAGGCATTGGCACCATACTTATCCTGTCGTTGATCCTGTCCGGTTGTGGAATACAAAGCATTCCGACTGCGCTCAACGAAGTTGAAGCAGCATGGTCGGAGGTGCTCAACCAATATAAGAGGCGCTCTGACCTGATTCCCAATCTCGTCAATATCGTGAAGGGTTCCGCCTCGCATGAAAAAGACACGCTCACGGCAGTGGTGGAAGCTCGCGCCAAGGCAACACAGACACAGGTCAGTACCGACCAACTGACGCCCGAGACAATGCGTAAGTTTTCGCAGGCGCAGGCCGGGCTGGGATCGGCCCTGTCCCGCCTGATGGTGGTTGTCGAGCGCTATCCCGATCTCAAGGCCAACCAAAACTTTCGCGACCTCCAGGTGCAACTAGAGGGCACTGAAAACCGGATTACCGTTGCCAGGCATCGCTACATTCAGTCCATCAAGGGGTTCAATAATCTGGTCACCGTGCCGCCCACGTCATGGTTCAATTCATTGTTCCTGAAGCACGAGAAGAAGCCTCAGTTCAGTGTCGATGACGAGGCTGCGGTCAAACAAGTCCCCGTCGTGGAGTTTTGATGGTCACCAGAGCATTGCTGCTACTGAGTTTGCTAGGCTCTTTGTGGGCAAGCCCGGTATTTTCTCTCGACGTCCCAAAGCTTACCGGCCCGGTGGTCGATCTTGCCGGGGTGTTAAGCCGCTCCGACCAGGCGAAAATCGCTGCCAGTCTGTTGCAGTTTCAGCGCAAATACGGGCCTCAGCTTCAGGTTCTTGTGGTGCCGAAGCTCGAAGACGAAACCATTGAGAGTTATTCCATTAAGGTCGTCGATGCATGGAAACTGGGCGCAAAGGGCAAGGACAACGGCGTGCTCCTGTTGGTGGCCACCCAGGATCGTAAAGTTCGTATTGAGGTGGGGCGCGGTCTTGAGGGCGATCTTCCGGATGCGCTGGCGGGACGCATCATCCGCACGGGCATTATTCCCTTTTTCAAACAGGGCCAAACCAGCGCCGGTGTGCTGGTTGGGTTGGGCATGATTGCTGAAAGTGTTGGCGGAAAATTGGAAAACATCCCTGTTCCCCGAATGCGCAGAGCGAAACGCGGGGGAGGGAATCTGGGCTTCCTGCTTTTTCTGGGCTTCTTTTTGATTGCCCCCATGCTCTTTGGACGAGGGCGAAGAAGGGGCGGTGTTGGCACCGCACTTTTAGGCGGAATGCTTTTGGGTGGCCTCATGGGTGGAGGACGTGGCGGTTTTGGCGGTGGTGGTGGAGGCTTTTCCGGTGGTGGTGGTGGAGGCTTCTCCGGCGGTGGGGCCAGTGGGGGTTGGTAGATGATTCATATGACACAGTCCGATCGCGACAGAATTTCACAGGCCGTACTCGAAGCAGAAAAGCAAACAACGGGTGAAATCGTACCAATGATTGTTGCCCAGAGTGATGATTACCCGGGCGCTCGCTGGCGGCTGGCCATCGTTACAGCCTTTTTCTTTGGCTTCCTCTGCTATTTCTTTCTCGACGATTTCGATCCGGTGTGGATTCTCTGGGTGCAGATTCCGGGGCTTTATATCGGTTACGGGTTGGGCACTTTTGGCGCTATTCTTCGGCTATTCATGCTCAGTTCCAAGATTGACGAAGAGGTTCACCAACGGGCGCTACAGGCATTTTTTTCACGCGATTTGCACGTGACAAAAGATCGCACGGGAATTCTCATCATGGCCTCCCTGCTGGAGCGCCGCGTGGAAATCCTCGCTGATACAGGCATCAACGCGAAAGTTTCCAGGGATACCTGGCAGGGGATAGTGACCGACATGATTGGCAGGATTAAATCAGATGATCTCACCGAGGGATTCTGTGCTGCCGTGCACGAATGCGGCGAAGTTCTGGCAAAAGACTTCCCGGGGACTCACGATAATCCCGATGAGATCAGCAATAAGCTTATTATCGAAGAGTAAAGTGAACCGCCGCGTTTGTCTTGAACGAAGCCAAGGCAACATGCACCATTACTTCAGGGGGCTCATGTAATGTCACAGCTACCACCATTACTCGGCCGTATCCTGTGCTGGTTAGGGTTTCATGATTTTCGCGTCATCGACAGGATATTTGGGTTTGGTGTCGGCGGTGAGGTCGAAAAGGCCGAGTGCCGGCGTTGTGGAGGGATCCAGATCGCACGGACGCAGCACGCCCGTCTTCCTGACCAGCTCCAGGATTTTGTCAGTCCGCGTGGTTTGGGTAGACATAATACAGGAACGTTACAATACATCGGGATATATGCACAGTCCCCGATATGTTGTAACAATCCTGACAGGCTGGCTGGGTGACTGCTACCGCCACGAGCAGTATCTTGTACACGGATGCTGCTATTTTTTGAAGGGAATAGAAATGCGAATTTCTTTCAAAATATGTGCATCTACGTTAAGACACTGTAAAAACAGCGTCTCTCATGGTATTTACTCTACAAGTCAATTCCAAGCAATTGTATTTGCAATATTCACCAGGTTTATTAACAATCGAATGGGAGTAGCCGGTATTGACAGGCAATGGCTGGTAATGACTGGCAACATCAAGCAAGAGAAATGCAATCTGGTGTCAGTTCATAAAATGATCAATTACAACGTGTTGTCAGACAAGCGATGGTTTGCCTGTCGGTTTATTGATCATTGATTTCGTCGATAATGATACTGTCTTCACAAACTTTTTCGGTGGCGCGGTAAAAACGTATTTAAAGTGTCCTTGTTTTCCTTGCTGGCGCGGGGCATCTCCGTTATGGCGACCCAGGAAGCAGTCGCATTTTGGCCATCGTATCAAACGATACACGCCGGTTTGGCGTTATGTGCCGTGGATGCCGGCTGGAATGCGTTTTGGGCGGGCGTCGCAGGCTATTCCTGTAACCAGTTCTCCACTTTCAGCCCCGATACCCGGGAGAACTCCCCTACATTTGCGGTCACAACCGTAAGGTCACTTGCGAGGGCATGCGCGGCAATCAGCAGATCGTTTGGTCCGATGGGTGTTCCCTGGCGCGTCAGGTGATGGCGTAACGCTGCATACTGGTGGTCGGCGGGCACTTCCAGCGGCAGGATTTCCAGTGCGGAGAGGATCAGATCGACGCGGTCCGCGAGTTTTGCTGAGTTTGACTTGGCAGCGCCGTAGCGGAGTTCTGCGGCTGCGACGATGCTGGTGCAGGTACTGTCCTCGCCTGCCTTTGTGATCCGTGCTGCCACCATGCCCTGCGGATGGCGGACCAGATCGGACAGGATGTTGGTATCCAGCAAATACGCAAACGATCCGCTCACAGCGGCATGTCATTCAGTGGAGGCAGATCATCATCCACGTCGGGGAAGGGTTCCTCCAGGGGCTCGAGGGAGGCCAGCAGCTTCAGCAGCCTACCTTTGCGGATCGGCTCCACGATCAGGCGGTCTCCCTCCTTGCGAATGAGCGCTTCCTCGCCCTCCAGCTCGAACTCGCGGGGGATGCGCAGCGCCTGGTTGCGCCCGTTGCGAAAGAGGCGTACATGACGTTCATGGGTGGCCATTCGAGTATCCTCCAGTTTAGGCATATGTTTAAGCATATGCCTAAAGATCCGGTAAGTCAACCGTGCCTGTCACGGCGCTGCGTGACACTATCAACGCGACGATCGGGTTCGAGGAATTATCCCGGGTCTTCGATAAATTGCGCTGCCATCCGCCGTGCTGTTTGCATTCACTGTGGCAGTGACCGCGAGCACCTTTCCCGCCGCTGGTCGATCTGCCCCGATTGCTGTCAGCGGCGGAGCATGTCGTGGGTGACACGGATAGCGACGAGGATCTGCGCCTGCTGCTGGCGCCCGGCTCGTCATTGGGTGGTGCGCGACCCAAGGCGTCTGTTCGGGACCGGGATGGGCAACCTGCCATTGTCAAGTTTCCGCACAAGGATGATGAGATCAATACGGTTCTGTGGGAGGCGGTTGCGCTCCGCCTTGCAGCGAAGGCCGGTATCCCCGTGCCCGACTGGCGAATTGAACATGTCGTGAACAAGCCGGTGCTGTTGCTGCGCCGGTTCGATCGTGTACAAGGTCAGCGGCCGGATTTGAGCTCCTGCGAATCCGGCACTCCCGCCATCCCTGGCGGTCGCATTCCATTTCTTTCGGCCATGAGTATGCTTGGCGCCAGTGACAACTATCCTGACACAGGGGGCTTCTGAAAGGCCATTGGTGTGATCTCCTCCTTATTGTTGATAGTCGGGCCATGGGTTTCGTCCTCATTTTGAAAGAAATCAATAGGTAGATTTCTTTCAAAACGCCAGACATTCTGGACTCCTGTCAGGGCAGCCCAGAGGGGCATTAGAATATATAAAACTTGATATATATATAAAGTCTTATATAATTAAGCATATGAAGGACGTGCGCTTTGTGGGTGGCTCATTGGACGATCTCAAACATTTTCCGGCAGGCGCACGTCGGGAGGCCGGTTTTGAACTCAGTAATATTCAGGCTGGGTTGCAGCCAGGCGACTGGAAGCCGATGAATAGTGTTGGAGCCGGGGCTGTTGAAATCCGGATTAAGGATGCGGCAGGTATCTACCGGGTGATCTATGTCGCCAGGTTCGAAGAGGCCGTTTACGTGTTGCATGCTTTCCAAAAGAAGACACGGAAAATACGCAAGGCAGATATCGAGTTGGCTAAAGCAAGGTACAAGACGCTGGTAGAACAGAGGAAACAGAAATGACGATTTCAAAAGGCTATCGCAATGTATTTGAGGCGCTGGAGGATAATCCAGTGATGGTGCAAAATCTGAAGATTCGTTCAGAATTAATGATTGCATTGCGTCAATATATCGAGGATGCGGGGATTGGCCAGAAGGAAGCGGCAGAGGTGTTCGGTGTTTACCAGCCGAGAATCAGTGATCTGATGCGCGGCAAGATCGACAAGTTCACCATCGACAGACTGGTCAACATGCTGGCCCGGATTGGAAAAACCGTGAAGGTGAAAGCTGCGTAAAGTAGCAGATGATGGATTATGACCCAGGCGAGCAACCTGTTCGCAGTCATCGGTTATCTTCAGGAGCAGGAAGGCTACACCGGGAAGCCAAAGCCCGGAAGGTGGCCTAGAGCATTGTGTGGCAGTGTTCTGTCGGCAACCTTTTCGGGCGATTAGCAACAAATTCTGAACATGGTATTTTTCATAGTATCAACACTTATGGACACCATAAAACCCGCGCCAATACTGGATTTTTGCTGTTTGTTAACAATCGAGTGGGAGTGAGGGCTGTCTATCTATACACCTACCCCTTGGCGATCCGCCGGCACTGTTGCGTGACGATTCGTTCGATGCGCTGCAGCGCCGGCTAGCTACCGTAACGTGCCTCGAATGCTTCCCGTTCATTCAATTAATGCCCCCAAATCATCATGAAATGATGCGTTTGCTGCAGCCCTGTTGGTCATGGATTTATAAACCTTGGCGAACACCTTACATTCAGGTACAAGTTTATCTGTGTCTGAAGGAAAAATGCCGAGTAACTTTAAATTATCCTGATACATTGTTTGCGATTCCGGGCAGCTGCCGAGCCTGAACCAGGGACGTATTTTTATATTGACCATTTCATAGGCCGATTTAGCTTTCTTTTTCATTTCCGGTATAGATTCATTGTATGACCGGATCGCCTTGTCCATGACCTTGATACATTCTTTAATGTCATTAATATTTTCGGCAGGATAACCAAGGCAAGGATGCTCTTTGTCCATTCTTTGCGGGATCCTGATGCCGCTTTTAGTGGTTTTGATTTCAACGATCGGGACGTGTCTGGTTGAAGGTGCTTCGTTTCCTGCCTGCTTTGCAGCTGCAGTTTTCGATATTGTGTTGCCTTGTGAATTTTCAGGTTGCGTATGAGCCAGATGTTGCTTGTTAGAGGAATTATTAACTAACGGTTTTTTGTAAAAAAGATATTTTATGGATTTTTCTGAAGCGGTAAGCTGAAATACCAGATGATCAGTTTTTGATTCACGACTGAATGAACATTTTAGAGCTGCCTTATTCTCCGAGCAGGCAGATTCTGCATCCTTGAATGATGCTTGCAGCTGTTTTTTTATTGCTTCCACATCAAACTGATCTTTTGCCTTTCTTTTTGGGAAGTATCAGAGGTGTTTCACCGGATCCATGTTCTGATGGAGCACCCGCACAATCGTAATTCCGTTGCATTGTTTCCCGTGGGTTAGTTTCGTGTAGTACAGGATGTGGTTTTCATAAGGAAAGCTGAGTAGCCCCTCAGAGAGTGCTTCCCGTTTGGTTCCCAGATCGGGATTATCAGCAAGGAGTTGTGCGCGTGTTTCCAGGCCATCGAGGTAAGTATCGGCCTGAGAAGCTCCCCACTGTTGGAGGGTATAGTCGATGACACCTTCAAGATCACGTTCGGCTTTTTCTGTGAATTGATAGCGGGGACGGGTCTTTGTCACGGCTTAGCTATTTACCCGTTTGCGTAATTTGTCGATCACGGTTTTGCCATCACTGACCTTTCCGGCTTGCAGATTGGCGATACCTTCCTCGATTGCCTGCTTCAGATGTGCCTCTTTTATTGCCTCAAGCTGGGCATATTCCACCGCCGAAATAACTACGGCAACGGGCTTGCCATTACGGTTGATGCCAACAGGACCATGCTGTGCCTTGATGAGGACTTCACCGAATTCGCGTTTGGCGTCACTGGCGTTGAGTATTTTCATAATGTACCTATTTGATTAAATTGATCAATATGATTAATGCTAGCTCTTGCAACTGGAGATGTCCAGCTACTGTTTCGGCAATTCAGGGGGCAGTATGCCTACTTCTTCAGTGCGCGATGGAATTTCTACGACAAATTTCTAGCAAATCAATTGGGACAGACTCGATTGACAGGTGATATTCTCGCCTTTTCAATCGAGTCTGTCCCCATTGACAGAAGTCCTGATTTTCCACCAACGCCTGCGTTGGTGGAAGAAGAAATCTTTCCAGGAAACGGCATACCTCTGTTAAAGAGGGTGGGGTGGAGGAGCGCTCCTTTACGCATGAAGGCATGCCATTGAATGTTCTTATGCGCATCTTCATGGAACTCGGAGCTGAGCCCGGATGGGATTTGTTCCGGCAACGGTGTGCGACGACGTGAGAAAGTATTGCGAATCGCTTCTGACAATGTCAGGCTGTCGAAATCGAATTTGTGGGCAATGACCCAAAGATCGTAAAAATCTTTCATCCGGCTGTTCGCGAGTCCCAAGTGGACCAGTGCCTGGTATTTCTCCGCTACCACGGTTTCATGGGGACATGCCTTCAGCTGCGGGGCCCGGTTGCCCAATAGCGTGGGGTATTCGATTTCTCACGCCTCGGGTGTCACGGCGTCTCCGAAACCAATGTTGGCCTGAATCGGTATTCGGGCACCAGCCAGGTCAGCGAACAACTTTATGCGTATGCCGCCGTACTCTGTCTCATCGCGGATCACTGCAACCTGCAACCTGCACGCTGTCCGCCATGAGTGTCAGTCCGTCATCCTCGACTTGAATGTCACAGAGTTCGCGAAAGATTGCCTGCAGGCCTACCTCGCTGCTGTCACCGAATGGCAGGCACCGGCGGCTGGTGGACCAGCACCAAGGGTGCAAAGTCCTGGCCAGAAGGGTGGCCCGAAGAACCATCAGCCAGGAGCAAAGGTACATTTGACTCCAGATATCAGGGTTTATCTCGGGAGATAGAGAGAGTGGAGGACCCAGCTTGCCGATTGCTATCATTGATTGCAGTCTCGAAAAAGTATGCAATCATTGGCTCAAGACAGGTAAGTGAACCCATGGCAAGTTTAGTAGACAGAAATCTCGATCAACGTATTGTCGATGCCCTCAAGCAATGCGCCGCACGGCATGGTCAGAGCGCCGGGGCTGAGCATCGTGCCTTGCTTGAAGAACTGCTGTTGCGTCCGAAACGAAGGAGCTTCGCTGAAGTTCTCGCGGCCATGGCCAATGTGGGGCAGGATGAGGATTTCGAACGGCTAGAGGACGAGCACGAAGACAAACATGTATTTGGTTGACACGAATGTCATCAGTGAGGCGCGCAAGCACACGAAGGCGAATAAGGGCGCCCGCGATTTCTTCAGGCAAGCCACCGGGGAAGAGGCGCAGGTTTTTATCTCCGTTGTTACGGCAGGTGAACTGCGCCGTGGCGTCGAATTGATCCGACACCGGGGTGATGCGCGCCAGGCGATTCAACTGGGGAAGTGGCTGGATACGCTGCTTGCCGAATACCAGGATATCTCTCAGATTTGGGGGCGGCTGCGGGTGCCGCATCCGGAAAATGCACTGGATAAACAGATAGCCGCAACGGCGTTGATTTATGACTTGACGGTCGTATCGCGCAACCATAAGGACTTTTCCAAGACAGGTGTGCGGCTTTTGAATCCGTTTGAGGAATAGTGTTTGATCCTAAACTCGCACGTCTGTCTGTACGAATAATCCTGAAGTTGTTAAATGGGCTTGTTGGTTCTTTATGAGTTAACTGCAACACCTTAACTGAACGGCCAGAAGGGAGTATCCCTCTTTTTATTCCAAACAGGCGGGCACAATATCCATTTATGCATCAATATTCCCGAGGTAATGCTGAAACAACGCAGGGTCTTGTTGCTTGAGTTGGGCGCGCAGGGTCATGGTTTTCTCATTCCCATGCTTTGCGTGGGAATTCAGACGGTTGTGTTGTAGCCGAAACAGGGTGAGATAGCTGGCGGGGTATAACATTTCATTGTTGCCGGATATTGAGCCGGGTTCAGGCAGTAGCCTGGTCAAGCCCGGTTTGCTTAATAGCAGCCAGGCAGGGAATGACTGCACCGGCAGTTCCGGCTCCAGTTCCTGGAAGGCAATCCACTGTTGGCGCAGTGGGTGATCGCTGCTGGATTCCAGGGCATCACATTGTTGCGGAAACTGCCAGCATAGATTGAACCAACTCAGTAAGGCTTTGGGTTGCAAATGCAGCTGCTCGCAGGCCTGGGCGTGGCGCAGCAGTAATATAGGGTCGGCCTGCCAGCGGGGCTCTTGTTCCACCATCTGGCGGGCAGCTTCCCAATCCATCGCCTGGGCTGCGGTATAGCTGAGGTGCAGTTCGGGTAGTGATGCCTGGTATTGCTGATCTTGCAGGGCGCTGGATAAACGTCGCCATAGCGGGATTAACAGGTTTCGGCTGTCTTTTCCCAGCAAGGTTTCGGCTAACGGGGCTAATGATTTTTGTAAGGTCTTCAATTCGGCGGCGGCATCGGTTACCGGCGTGTTGAGGTCTTCCGCCGCTTCCACCAGGCATTCCAGTTCTCCCAAACGGGCATGATCCGGCGCGGTGTCATAAAGGCGTTCCAATAGACGCCGCGCTTCAGCACTGTTGCGATTGATTAAGGCCTGGATAATGCCGTTGACCAGGTTGGTAGCGGGGGCATCGGTGAACAGATCCATCTGTGGCTGGTTTTGTGGCTTGTGGTAACGCCGATGGAAACAGAGATCAAGTTTTTTGTTGGTACTGAAACACAGTGGCCGTGACGTCGTATTCTCGCTTTCCCATGCCGGATAGCTGATAGTTTCTGCTTGCCAACCACGCTGTTGCAGGTAATTTTCTGCTTGCATTAGTTGTTGCTGAATGTGTTCAGGGTCGCCGAACAAGGCCTCATCCAGAGTATCCAGCCCGCCGTTGCGCCAGGTCTCGTAGTCGGCGTAGAGCAGGCGTCCTTCCTGCAACAGGAATTCCAGGGGCAGGTATTCGCCTTGTTCCAGCAGGAGTTGATCGACCTGGTGCTGGATGTGTTGGCTCATCAGCCTTAACCTAAACTCATCAGTTGAACGGCATGTAGAGTGCGTTTTTTATCGTGTCTGGCTAGGCGCGATGAGGCGTAATAGTGTGCTATTGCAACGATTCGCAACGACGCCAGGCGCGATAAAAAACGTGCTCTACATGTCGTAGCGTGCTCACCCTTCAGGTGAAGTGAATAAAAGCACATTTCTTCATTTTCTCCAATAGTTTAGCATTACTTCGAAGCGGTCAACTGGTGAATTTAGGTTTACCCAATGGTCCAAATAATGTGTCCAGGTCTTGTTCGTTCCATTGCGGTTCATTCTTGCCACCGCTTTGATACAGGCCGTCGGCCAGGGCCTGTTTGCGTTGCTGCATGGCCTGGATCTTTTCTTCGAGGGTGCCTTCGCAAATGAGTTTGTAGACGAACACCGCCTGTTGCTGGCCGATGCGGTGGGCGCGGTCGGTGGCCTGGCGTTCCACGGCCGGGTTCCACCACGGGTCGTAGTGGATGACGGTGTCGGCGGCAGTGAGGTTGAGGCCGACGCCACCGGCCTTGAGGCTGATGAGAAACAGCGGCACCTTGCCGGTCTGGAAGTTTTTCACCGGGGTTTCCCGGTCGCGGGTCTGGCCGGTGAGTTTTACATAGTCGATGTTGGCCTTTTTTAATTCGTCCTCGATCAGCCCCAGCATGGTGGTGAACTGGGAGAATAGCAGGATGCGCCGGCCTTCTTCGACCATCTCCGGCAGCAGTTCCATGAGCATCTCCAGTTTAGCCGATTGTTTGACGCTTATGCTGACACTGGCTGCTTTATCCATTTTCACCAGGCGCGGGTCGCAACACACCTGACGTAGTTTCAACAGGGCATCGAGCACCACGATGTGACTGCGGCCCATCCCCTGACGCTCAATTTCCTCGCGCACCCGGCGGTGCATGGCCAGGCGCACGGTCTCGTAGAGTTCGCGCTGTTTGCCCTCCAGCGCCACGGTCTGGATGATCTCGGTTTTGGGCGGCAGTTCCGTGGCAACCTGATCCTTTGTGCGGCGCAGCAGGAAGGGACGAACGCGGCGACTGAGTCGTTCCGCCGTGGCCTCGTTGCCGTGTTTCTCGATGGGGGTGCGGAAAAAGCGGCGAAACTGTTTGCTGTTGCCCAACAGGCCGGGCAATAAAAAGTCAAACAGGGACCAAAGTTCGCCCAGATGGTTCTCCATCGGCGTGCCGGTGAGGCACAGGCGGTGGTGGGCGTCGATTGCACGTGCCACACGGCCGGCCTGTGCCTTGGGGTTTTTGATCACCTGCGCCTCGTCCAGGATTAGCAGGTGATATTGATGTGCCAACAGTGTGTCTTTGTCCCGTGCCAATAATGGATAGGTGGTGATGACCAGGTCGTGATCGTCAATGGCCTCGAAGTGCTGTTTGCGCCCCGGCCCATGCAGTACTAACACCTTGAGTTGCGGCGCAAAGCGCTCGGCCTCATGACGCCAGTTAAACATCAGGCTGGTGGGGGCGACAACCAGGCTGGGGCGGTTGGCGCGGCCCGCTTCCTTTTCCAGCAGCAGGTGGGCCAGGGCCTGCACGGTCTTGCCCAGGCCCATGTCGTCGGCGAGGATGCCGGCCAGTTGATATTCGCGCAGGAACTGCAACCAGTTCAGCCCCTCCTGTTGATAGGGCCGCAGGGTCGCGATCAATCCCGTGGGGGGCGCCACTTCGGGGATGCCGTCCAGATCACGCAGGCGTTGGGCCAGTTGTAGCGCTTCTTCGTTGCCCAGCCATTGCAGGCGCGGGCCGTCCTCATCCTGATCCAGGGCGGTAAGGCGCGCCAGTTGTGCGCGGTTGAGGCGCAGGCTATCCATCCGGGCCGCGCCATCGTATATTTCCAGCAGGGTTTCAAGTAATGGCAAGACTTGCGTAGTGGGCAGGCTCAGCAGGCGTTCTTCGTTCCCTTCGCTGGTAAAAGGGATGATGAAATGCTCGGTGGTGATGTCCGTCGCATCCGGCAGGCCCCGGGGGAAATTGCTGAGAACATCCAGCAGGATGGGCAGCAGGTCCACGCGCCGACCGTCCACCTCCACGCCCAGCGCGATGTCGAACCAGTCCTGCCGATCCAGTTTTTCGACATCACAGACCCAGTTAGTGGCCTCGGCCAGCCGAAACCGGAAGTGGTCGTATTCGATGCGCCAGCCCTGGGCGCGCAGGGTGGGGACATTCTCCACCTGGAAATCCAGCCAGGCCTCGGTCTCATCATCCCTGAACCCGGATTTGAGGGAAAAGCAGTCCCCGCTGGTGTTTAGGCCCCGCTCATCGATTTCCTCGAAGCCCAGTTTATGCAACTGTTTCACGGCGGCTTTTTCCGCCTTGTTGTCGCGTTGTACGTGGATGAGCCGACCGTCCCTGATGCATGTGGGCGGGTTGTGACGGTCGATTTCGATGCCACCACTATCGTCTCCATAAGCAAAACTGAGGCGGACAAAGTCGTGGGATTCGATCCAGTCGTCAAACATGGGTTCTTCCACGGTGGTCAGGCGCAAACAGGGCACGGGTTTGACTCGCGGTGCGGCCTCGATTTCCAGCACTTGCAGGGGCGGGACCGCTGAGTCCGGCCAGGTTTTGAGCAAGGTTTTGTTTACCCCGGCGGCCTGTTCCGGCGGCACCGGGGCCAAGGTCAGCAGATTTTTGATGAGTTCCATTGGCAAGTCGCTGTTCAGGGGGCCGCATTGGCCGCCGTCACTATCGAGATACCAGGGGGCGGATAAGGGCAGCAGGGCATCGGCTCTGGCTTCCTGCTTCTCTCTCGACAATTGCTCCTGCATTGTTCTACCTTCGCCCATCGATGGGTTCGTACCTCCTGCATCCATGCAGTCGTCGGGGGTGATTTGCCACTCCCCCCGCTGGTAACCGAAATTGTCCATGAGCCATTGGAATGTAAGCGAACGCGCCGGACTTAATTTGACCTGAGCTCCCCATTCGGCGCTCTCAAAATAACAGCGCCCGGTGGTGAGTATGCGTTCCAGTATGTGCGCGGATTGCGGGCCGTCAAGACAGGGGAAACCCGAGTCAAGTGCACGGGGTAACATATCCAGGATGTGCAGCAATTCCAGATCCACCGGCTCCAGAAACCGCGCCGGGGTGCGGGTGCTTGCCCTGCCAGGCTCGTAGGGGCGGGTCGTGGAATAGCTACCGTGTTGCAGGCGGCGTGCCACTGCGGTCTCCACCAGTACTGCGTCTTCATCGAGTTGCAGGAGATAGAGTAATGCCTGATGACTTTTTGGGGCGGGGGACTTTTTGGTTTTGACGCGTGGTGGCGTCTTCTCTCCCGTACCGGGCAGGGCCTGCTTGTTATCCAGAGCCTGTAACAACACCGCGGCCACATGTTCGCAATTTTGTTTTTTCGCGCAACTGCACTCGCCGTTGATGGTGATTTCATTATTCTCATTACGGGTGCGCACGTACACCCGTAACGGACGGCTGTTGGCACGCGGGATAACGGCGGTAATGAGTTCACCGCCGCGCTGAATAGTGGGCGCGGTCACCCGGCCATCCGTGAATAATCGCCAGCCTTTATCGAAACGTTCGGGGGAGAAGTGCGCGGCTGCGTCCACCAGGGTAAATATCATGGGCGCATTGTAACGCACTATTTTGTGAATCTGCCAGTCTCTTTAGACATAATGTTTTGACCAGCAACCCGGGCGAGGAAACTACCCTCCAGAGCCGGATAAATGTGGCGTAAAGGATTGCAGAGAAGTACACTCTAAACCATACCGGGTCATTTATGAGATTATGGGTAATTCAGGATATTGTATAGTGTCTACGAACGGTTGAGTAGTGAATCATGGATCACGATTATCTGGACAGACTGAAGCAAACCCACCCCACACTGCGGCTCTTGAATGCCGATAATGCACCATTGATTATCGGTTTTCTCTATCAGGTATTTATCCAGCCCAACCAGCGTTCAATGCCTCATTCCGAGCTTGTTTCCCGTCTGGATGATTATCTGTTTCAGTTGCGCGGGATTTATGGTGATGAAAAATATCCCAAATCAGCCCGCCGGTATCTGGAAGACTGGTCGGACAACCAGACTCCTTTTTTACGCAAGTATTATACCGATCTGGATGATGAGCCGGAATTTGATCTGATGCCTACGACAGAAAAGGCAATTGAATGGTTGCAAAGTCTGGAGGAGCGGCAGTTTATTGGCACCGAATCCCGCCTGTTGACCATATTTCATTTGTTGCAGGAAATCGTGCATGTAACCGAGCAGGATCCCAAAGTACGGCTTGCTGAACTGGAACGGAAGAAAGCAGGACTGGAAATGGAAATCCAGAAAGTTCAGGCCGGTATTATGGATCCATATGACCCCACGCAGATAAAGGAACGTTTTTATCAGGTCGAGGAAACAGCCCATAAATTGTTGGCAGACTTTCGCCAGGTGGAACACAATTTCCGGTTACTGGATCGTGAAACCCGTGAGCGAATTGCGACCAGTGATTCAGCCAAGGGTCAGATGCTTGATGAAATTTTCCAGGAGCATGACATTATCCGGGACTCGGATCAGGGTAAAAGTTTCCGGGCTTTTTGGGAATTTCTGATGTCACCTGCACGCCAGTTGGAATTGTCGGAATTACTGGAGACAATATTCGATCTGGATGAAATCCAGCAACTTGAACCAGATGCTTTTCTCAGGCGCATCAAATTCTATTTGCTGGATGCGGGTGAAAAGGTACAAAGAACCAATAATCTGTTGGTGGAGCAATTACGTAAATATCTGGATAATCAGGTTTATCTGGAAAACAGGCG
>ENA-ORDP01000775-ORDP01000775.1-marine-sediment-metagenome-genome-assembly--contig:-NODE-775-length-19324-cov-3.435207_pt1 | contig 19324 bp, 18 predicted proteins | sample MGYA00248627_ERZ508539 | MGnify/ENA primary metagenome ERZ508539 (study PRJEB26208, sample SAMN05571518) | marine sediment metagenome | biome: deep sea; feature: Hydrothermal vent; material... | reverse complement strand
TAACTATTAAAGAAGAATTATGAAGGAGTGGGTTCAGTGGATTTTTCTTGTTTCATCTTCCATTCTCAGTCATCAATTTGTTCAGACCCAGAAATCTCCTTCATTCTTCTAATTATATCTTGCTCGGTTAGAAGTTCAGGACCTTCTACTTGAACCATACCCAAGTCTTTAAAAATTCTCTTGTAAAGGGAGTTTACCGATTCACTAGAGAACTTTTCCTCATCTGCAAAATCCTGAAGTATGTGTATAAGCACAGGAAGCTGTAGATGTTTACAAATATGCGCAATAAACCCATGCTCTACACCACCATCAGGTGTTGAACCGTTGTTTGCTTCAGTATCCAAAACAAATCTCCTTTTTTTGTCTAACTCTGTTTCATAATCCGTATAGAGTAAACCATACAAAACAGATTCTGTAAAGGTGTAAATTAAGATGGTTTTAAAAAAAGACCGCCCACCCATTGGTAAGTGGGTGGGCTAATGTTTTTGATGATTATAAATGAATAGAAGAGTTCAGAAGAACATCTAACGGAACATCAATAAAACCATCATTCATTTTACAATCACATTCTTTAGATTTGATTGCAACAGCATCTTTTTTCACTGTTTTACAATTGATATCTCCGTAAATCTTTACGTAGGTATCTTTGTTGTGAAATACCAGATGGTGTCCACGAATGCAAACTACTATACGATTGATGTCTATACTTAAGACCTTTCCTGGAAATGTCGCCATACCATAATCTCCTTTTGTTTTGTTTCTATGACTATTAATATCATATTCTCACAAATCTGTCACGACCCTAATACTTACATAATTACATTGATATACCGCCGTTTTTTGCTATTATGACCATTATGGATGATATATTTCTCAAACCATACGACTCAAAAGCTCATGAAAGTGATATTTATAAACGCTGGGAGGAAAGCGGTTTTTTCAACCCTGACAACCTACCTGAAACATCGCGTGGTAAAAGAGAAAAGCACTACTCAATCATAATGCCACCACCAAACGCAAACGGTAGTCTACATGCGGGTCATGCGTTATTCGTTACACTTCAGGATATTCTAATTCGCTATAAACGAATGCGTGGTTTCAAAACATTGTGGTTCCCAGGAGCAGACCATGCAGGTTTTGAGACACAAGTGGTATATGAAAAAAAATTGCAAAAAGAAAACCGATCTCGCTTTGACATGCCTAAAGAAGAGCTTTATAAAGAAATCCTTGATTTTACTACCAGTAATAAATCATATATGGAGATGCAACTTCGCAAACTTGGCGCTTCGTGCGACTGGTCACGCGAGCTTTTTACTCTTGATGAGCGTGTTATAAAAACAGTATACGATACTTTCAAGAAACTTGAAGATGATAATCTACTGTATCGTGGATTACGCTCGGTAAATTGGTGTCCAAAGCACCAGACCGCCTTTTCAAATCTTGAACTAGAACATGAAGAACGCACTGAAGCATTTTACTATTTTAAGTATGGACCATTTACAATCGGTACTGCACGCCCTGAGACAAAGTTTGGAGACAAGTATGTTGTTATGCACCCAGATGATGCCAGATATAAAGATTACAAACACGGACAAAAAATTGAAGTGGAGTGGATTAACGGTCCTATTACAGCGACTATAATAAAAGACGAGGCGGGTGACCCTGAAATCGGTACTGGTGTTATGACAATCACCCCGTGGCACAGCGCAATAGATTATGAGATTGCACAGCGTCATAATTTAGATTACGAGCAGATTATTGATGAGAGAGGAAAACTTTTGCCAATAGCAAAAGAGTTCGCTGGTATGCCAATTAAAGGAGTTAGAGCTAAGATAGTAGAAAAACTGGATAAAAAGGGGTTGCTGGTGAAAATAGACGAGAATTATGAACACTCTGTACCAACATGTTATAAGTGCCGTAGAGAAATTGAACCGCAGTTAAAAGAACAATGGTTTATTGATGTAAAACCACTTGCAAAAGAAGCTATTAAAGCGATAAAGAAAAATGATACGCGTTTTGTTACAGAGCGACATGAACGGATAGCGCTTCATTGGCTTGAAAACATTCACGACTGGAACATCTCTCGCCAAATCGTGTGGGGTATACCTATCCCAGCAAAAATCTGTACCAAGTGTGGCGCAGGTATGGTTGATATAGACAACACTATTACTGAATGTAGTAAATGCGGAGGTGAGGTGGAACAAGACCCAGATACATTTGATACATGGTTTTCTTCTTCCCAGTGGCCGTTTATTACCCTTGATTGGCCAGATGGAGAAGACTTTAAGAACTACTACCCTACGGATGTAATGGAAACGGGTGTTGATATTCTGTTCTTCTGGGTTACTCGTATGCTTATGATGGGAATTTACCGCACTAAAAAAGTGCCTTTCAAGGACATATATCTACACGGACTTGTGCGCGACAAAAAGGGACAGAAAATGAGCAAATCAAAGGGAAATGTAATTGACCCAACTGAAATATCAGAGAAATATGGTACTGACGCGCTTCGTATGTCGCTTATTGTAGGCAACACACCAGGAACAGACCTTAATTTGGATGAGAATAAAGTAAACGGATATAAAAAATTCGCAAACAAGCTGTGGAATATTGCCCGTTTTGTATTAACAGAGACTGAGGGGGTAAATTTGTCTCAAAAGCCAAAACTTACTGAAGCTGACAACAAACGACTAGAAGAGCTTGGTGTAATTGTTGCTGAAGTAACAAAGTATATTGAAGATTATAGAATTGATCTTGCGTCTGATACTGCATATCATTATGTCTGGCATACCTTTGCCGATGTTATACTTGAAGAAAGTAAAGTTGTTATTGGTGGAGATGATGAGAGTGCAAAATTATCCGCCCAATGGACACTGTACGAAATTTTAACAACTTCACTAAAAATACTTCATCCATTTATGCCATTTATAACAGAGACTATATGGTCAAAACTTCCATACAAAAACAGTGAATTGATAATGGTTGAGGAGTGGCCAGAGAACCGATAGAACACTAAACATTAATGATATCTGGAGAAACAATACTATACGCACTTTTAGGAGGCATCCTGCCAGCGCTCTTGTGGCTTTGGTTTTGGCGCAGAGAAGACAAACTGCACCCTGAGCCACGCAGACTGATACTTCTAGCATTTATAATGGGTATGATTGCTATACCCTTTGTTATACCAATTGAGAGATTCACAGCAACTATTTTTAGCGGTGGTCTATTGATACTTGTTTGGGCATCCATAGAGGAGCTACTTAAATACGCATTTGCTTATTTTTCAGTACTTAGAAATAAAGAGATGAATGAGCCGATTGATGAAGTGATATATATGATTACCGTTGCTCTCGGTTTTGCGGCACTGGAGAATACGCTATTTCTTATTGAGCCATTATCAGATGGGAGGTTTGTAGAGAGTGTTGTAACAGGTAATTTCCGCTTCTTTGGAGCCACACTACTTCATACCCTATCTTCAGCAACAATTGGAGTATTTATGGCATTTGCATTTTACAAAAGTAAATCAAAAAAAATGCTGTATACCGGTATAGGAATTATCCTCGCTGTTTTATTGCACACTCTCTTTAACTTTTCTATAATTAACAATAACGAAACAAGCACATTATTGGTGTTTGCATTCGTATGGGCTGGAATTATAATACTCTTGCTTATACTTGAGAAAATCAAGTCTATTACTAATCGTTGTATATCATTTTTAAAAAGAAAGTAACTATGACTAAAGAAAAACGATCATTTTTTGAACGACTCACTGGAACTGCATCTATTGATGACTACAGCGACTCTTTTGATGAAGAAGATATTATACCTGCTCCTGGAGATAGGAAACACCTTAAGATAGATTCTAATAATAGTGACGAACAGACAGACTGGATTGAAGAAGAGGAAGAGGGTCAACTAAGTGTTGATGTATACCAAACAGCCGACCATATAATACTTAAAGCAGTAGTCGCTGGTGTAAAGCCAGACCATCTTGATGTTTCAATAACACGCGACATGGTTACTATTAAAGGAAAACGAGAAGAACAAAAAGAAGTTACAGAGGAAGATTATTTCTATAAAGAACTGTACTGGGGTTCATTTTCACGAACAATTCTCTTGCCACAAGAAGTGGAAGTAGATGAGGCAGAAGCAAATGAGAAACATGGTGTACTTATCATTAAATTACCTAAAGTAGATAAAGATAGGGAAACAAAACTAAAAGTTAAAGCTTCGTAAAAGATAATCCAAACAAAAAATAAACAGCCAGAACACTCTGGCTGTTTATTTTTTGTTTATTGTGCTCAGGGCCGGTCTCGAACCGGCGACCCCTTGTTCTTCAGACAAGTGCTCTACCAACTGAGCTACCTGAGCATGTTATTTATTCTTAATTACTCTATAAAAGTAACATATCTTGGTTGCTCGGACCCTGTACCGCACTGCGGTGCGGTGAACTGAGCTACCTGAGCATATTATTTCCTCTTAATTACTTCTTATTGAAGTAATTAATAACCTTACCTAAACCATTTTCTTGAAGTTTATTCTGTAATTCATTCTGTAACCCATTTACCTTGCCTCCAACATCTTGTACTGTTTGTGTAGCACCAATAACATTATCAAGTACTGGAGCAAGAAAGTTTATATATAGATACAATGGTACGCCAATAATAACTGCAATCCATATAATCTTAAATAAACCCCCTAAAAGCGCCCCACGCCTAATCTTTCTAAGAAGTTTATTGTTCTCTTTTGTTAACTCAAGATTCTTCTTTAATAGCTCTTGTATGTCCTGTTCCATACCAAAAGAGTATATCAAAGATACCCTAAAAATAAAGAGCCCCAAGCAAAGAATGACTCTTTACTTGGGACTATAAAATACATCGGTGTTTATGGACTATGTTTTCTTAAGCACACAATAGCGCCTATAATGCAATGGAATATGTTTCAGGGCAGTCTCCTCTGAGATAGAAAACGCGAACTCTCCTAACTCAAAGCCCGAAAGCGTGTAGTTTCCGTTAATTTCTTCCGAAGAGGTTGAATAGTGAATATCCACACCACCATCACTTGGTTCACACAGCTCTTTGCGTCTCTCCGACTCTGGAATTGGTCCCAGGGCTTCTTGAGACAATGCAGAGAAAAACTTCACATCGGAACGAGTTCCAGACATAAAGTTTTCTTCGGACTTGATATCTTTGCCCGTTTCATCGCAAATTAATGACATAATAAACCACCTTTCAATTAAGTAGTTAGATCCATCCTCAGATGCAACACCTTTATCTTATTTAGTTATAATATGAACAACCTATAATGTCAACAATTATAGCATCCAGCTACGCAATATCTCTATCATATTTACATAGAGAGAAGACCAAAAACAAAAGTAGTTTAAGTTTTAATTGTTTTAATTTTATATCTGTGTCCTCGCCAGAAATCGAATCTGGATCTAACCCTTAGGAGGGGTTTGTTCTATCCATTGAACTACGAGGACAATGTATATCAAGATATCATACAAACAAAAAATCCGCACATTATTGGTGCAGCGCGAATCTTTTGTTATTTTACTATCTTTGACTTCTTATAGTCCAATTGCAGAAGAGAGTTTATCTTTATCAAACCCTACAAACATCTCATCTCCAATAAAAATCACAGGTACGCCCATTTGTCCGCTCTTGTCTATCATTTCCTGTCGTTTCTCTGTATCCTCAGATACATTATAATCTGTATATTCAATATTGTTTTCTTTAAAAAATTCCTTAGTCATCTGACAAAAATGACACGTAGGAGAACTGTAAATAACAATTTGTTTATCCATAATTTTCTATTTATTCTCGTAATGTAAATAAGTATACCACACTATTCTATCTCCAAAAGACAATACTATCAAGAATCCTATCAAAGATATTTGAAGAACGTTTATCTTCAACACCAGAATCACTCACTGGTGGTTCCACAATCACAATCACTTTTTCTCCATTTTTCGCTACTTCAAATTTCTGTCGTATTTCTTCCTCCATGCCACGTTTTGTATTAAGATGATTTATCTCCTTTTGTAGAGCGTCTTCTCTTGTTTTAAGCCCTTTAAGATACTCAAGCCTTTGGCTTTTATTAATACGTGTTAGCCTCTCTTGTTGATACACTCCCCACACTCCATGTATAAGAAATACGGATATAATAATGAGTATTACAAGAAATGGCCAAGAATAAAGCCATTGTCTTATTTTCCTTCGCTCATAAAAATCAAACATATTTCATATCATATTACACATATTGGCACATTAAATTATAGATAAAATAATAAAGGGGTTGTAAATAATACTGTATTAGTTTATTATTTAATATTAATTATACCCCAAAACTTAAATGCTATAACATAGTACGAACACAATGCTTTTTGATAAACGAACTAAAAAGGTAATAAAATATATATGGGTAGTACTTGGAATCCTAATAATCATTAGTATGATTCTACTTTTTTCTCCTGGACTAATCCCTGGAGTGTAATACTCTAGCACTGTGGCTTATATGTGGAAGGTTATTTATCTCCACCACCTCGCATTACCTTAAGAAACACTTCTTGAGGTATGTTCACTTTTGCGTGTTGTTGCATTCTTTTCTTTCCTTTCTTTTGCTTATCCCACAACTTCCTTTTGCGCGTAATGTCTCCACCGTATAAATGCCCAGTTACGTCTTTCTTAAGCGCGGAGAGTTTTCTTGAAGCCAATATCCTTCCAAGAGAACGTCCTTGTATCTTAGTTACAACCTGCTGTCTTGGAATAAGTTTATAAAGTCGCTCTACTAAATCCTCAGCTTCTTCCTGTACCCTCCTACTAGATACAATACGCGAAAATGCAGGAACCACATCATCTGAAATCAATATATCAAGACGAACTACATCCGCTTCTTTCATTTCATCTACCTCATATAAAATTGACGCAAAACCAGAAGAAATATTTTTTAACTTATCAAAAAAATTTCTCATCAATTCTCGCAGAGGCATACTTGCATGAATACGGGTACGATTATCTCCAAAGTTTTCTGAATCCCCAACAATTGCTTCATGTTCATATAACAACTGCATTACCCCTCCTATATATTCTCCAGGTAAAATCACTTCTATTTGTACCCATGGTTCAAGTATCTTTTCAAACATATTAGATTCAGGAAATTGAATTGCTGAATATATTTTCTTGCGTTCCCCGTCTTTAAGTATTAACTCATATGTAATACTTGGTGTTGTTACAACAAGCTCCAAATCAAATTCACGACGTAGTCGTTCGGTTATAATCTCCAGATGAAGCATACCCAAAAAACCACATCTAAAACCGCGGCCCATAACTCCAGACGTCTCTTCTTCATACGAAAGTGAAGAATCTGATAGACTTAAGCGCTCTAATGCTTGCTTTAGTATTGTAAAATCGTCCTGACTCTCAGGATATATCGATGCCCATACCACAGGAGTAGGGCTCAAGTACCCAGCAAGTGCTGGAGCATTACTACCCTCACGAACTATAGTATCCCCTACTGACGCAATTCCTGGCTTTTTAATACCCGTCACAATATATCCAATTGCGCCAGCAGTGAGCTCATTAACTGGTCTTTCCTCAGGTGAAAAAATGCCAATTTCAAGTATGTTGAATTTCTCTTTTGCTTCCTTAAAAAAAAGTTGTTTACCTTTTTCTATTTCCCCATCAAGTATACGTATATAAACAATAACGCCTCTGTGAGTTGAATATTGAAAATCAAATACCAATCCTCTAAAATCTCCATTTGAATCAGAACAATTAGAAATTGGCGCAGGCACACGTTCTATTATTTTATCTAAAAGCTCTGGCACCCCTTCACCTGTCTTACCTGAACACTCTAATATAGAATCTATGTCACACCCAAGTAAATCAGATACCTCTTTTTTTATCTCCTCAACCCGAGCTAGACTTGAATCAACTTTACTTAAAACTGGGACAATAACCAATCCAGAATCCTGTGCCATACGCAGTGTTGAAAGAGTCTGTGCTTGAATTCCTTGTGTACTGTCTACTAATAAAATCGTACCCTCAACCGCCTTTAGTGCCCGTGATACTTCGTAATGAAAATCTATATGACCTGGCGTATCAATAAGATTAAGGGTGTACATCGTATCCTTTTTCTTATACTGCATTGTTACAGGCTGCATTTTTATTGTTATACCTCGTTCACGTTCAAGGTCCATCTGGTCAAGAACCTGGTCCTTCATCTTTCGTTTTTCAACAGTGTTAGTTATCTCAAGCATACGATCAGCTAGTGTAGATTTCCCATGGTCAATGTGTGCAATAATAGAGAAATTTCGTATATGTTCAATTTGTTGTTTATCTTTCATTGATTGTAAATAATTAAGCTATATTATTCTCACATGGATAAATTATGTGGATATAAATCTTCGTAGATAAAAAAGTGGTCTAATTAAAGCTCTGCACCTTCCCCACCAACAGTTTGAGTTCTCCAAAACTTACGTAATAGTGAATTTTTAATTTCCTTAATTTCACGATTATCAAGTAATGCAAGGAGAGTTATACCAGCAATTATACCAATTATTCCTGAGAAAAATCCCTGAGCAAATATACCCCAAAATGTATTTATATCAAAGACATCATCAAAAAGGTTAAGTAACTGATGCGTAATAAATCCCATTACAACTGAAGCAGAAAGTACTTCAAAGAAAACGCGTAATATTGGTCGTGTAAATTCGTGAGTATCACGCTGAAATAAAAACCAAAATATTCCAGAATTTATAATCATTCCAATAGAAAATGCCAACGGCAACATAAGCACATCAGTCCCTGGAATACCTTCTACACGAAGAAGTGTTTCAAAGAAATACTGCCACGTTGGAACTGAATTGAATAACCAAATAAATATATATGCTAGTGCAATAATTAGTCCTGCTGAAAATACATTAACAAAAAGTGGCAACCGTGTCTTCCCAGACGCATAATATCCACGTACAAACAAAAGTGTAAGTCCCTGCGCGACCAAAGATACTACAAAGAGTGCAAACAAGGCTGCTGTTAACCTAGTGTCAGACCAATCAAACTCACCAGAACCAAGAACCACCCTAACAATCTGTGCGCGTAAAACAATAAACAGAACTACTATTGGCGTAGACCAAAATACAATATGGCGAGCGGCAATCAGTACATGCTGAATAAATTCAGATTTATCTCCGCTTGAAAATAACTTAGCAAGTGTCGGAAATGCTGCTACTGAATAACTTGCTCCAATAATTGATAAAGGAACAGCTTGTAAATTAAATGAGAAACTAAATACTGTAATAGAGCCTTCCGCCATCATTGACGCAAGTCCAATCAACACCAAAAACGCTATATGTTGAGATGATAAGGCAAGAGTCCTAGGAAGTGATAAAAACACTATTTCTTTTAGCTCTTTGAGATTTAGATGTAATGTTATTTTAGATAAAAAGTTTTTAGCTGTTATAAACGGTAATTGAATTCCAACGTGAAGTAATGCTCCTAAGATAACACCATAACCAAGACCGTTAATACCAAAACGTGGGTATAAAAAGAGTACACCAAAAATAATCCCTGCATTGTATAAGAGTGGAGCAATTCCATAAAGAATAAACCTCCCGTACACCTGCGTTACACTAGCAAATATATTTGAGATACCGAGTAAGATTGGTTGAAGCAACAAAATCCTAGTCAGTATTATAAGAGAGTCAAATTGTCCTGACCCTACGAGTCCTGGGAAGAGGATAGGAGTAATGTATGGAACAAGAAAGAAGACAACTATGCTAATTATACTAATAAAAAAGGAAAATGCAGAAAATGTGTGCCCAATAAAACGCCGCTGGTCGTCTTGATTGTCTTCATCTCTGCTCAAAAACGGAATAAGAACGTAAATAGAGACCATTGATGCAACTGATATAAAAATCAAATCTGGAATACGAAATGCAGCATAGTATATATCAAGTGTTCCGCCAGCACCAAAATTAGATGCTAGTAATCTATCACGAATAAGCGCAAGAACTGCAGAAAACAACGCAAAGAGACCAAGAAAATACGCAGCTTCGTGCAAACCTCGTATCTCTTGATGTAAAATGGAAAGAATCTTTCTAACCATATTACTCCTCTACAGGCAAAGATTCTTTAAGTGGGTCCGTTTTTGGAGTAAAATTTCCAAATGGAGCCAGCCCATTTGAAAGATTCCATATGATAGAATTTATCTCTGTGTTATTTGGATTCAGGTCTTTGACTAAATTAAATTGATCTATAGCATCTTGGATACGACCAGATTGATAATAAGAAAGACCAAGGAAATATCTTGCATTTGAATACTGACTATCCAACAACAAAGCCCTATTAAAAGCGACTATTGCCCCTTTGTAATCTTTTTCTGAATACTTAAGTATTCCTAGCTGAAAGAACACCAACGGGTCCTTTGGAGTAAGAAATGTTGCTACCTCTATAGAAGAAATAGCATCAGAGACGTTTCCTTCATTGATTTCTATTTTAGAAAGAAGAAATATTGCATTGGTATAATCGTTCTTTATACTAAGAGTATTTGCAATTTGTTTTCTGGCGGCTTTATTGTCTCCATTAAGAACATCTATGCGTGCTAGATTAAGCGATAATATAGGATTCTTTGGATTAAGTGATAGAGCTTTTTCATAAGATGAGCGTGCGTTGTTATACGCACTCTTGTCATTAAGTTGGATAAGCGTTTCGTACACCTTCCCTAACGCAACCCAATTTTGATAATTCTTATTATTAACAGCTATTGCAGAGTGACTGCTGGCTTTCGCACTAGAAAGTATTTTATTGAATTGTTGTTGAATCTCAGTAGTATTCTTTTTCTTGTTAACCAAGTCAGTAAGTTTTATCAGTGAAATGCTAGAAATTGAACGATAAACCAAATCATTTTTATTAAACGCGAGCGCAAGATTTAGACTCTTTTCAGCTGCCTGTATATTACCGTCAATATTTATCTGAACACCAGCTCTCTGTATATACATAGCGGATACAAATTTTTGAATTGATACATAAAGACCAGTAGATGCGACTATAAGTAACACAAAAAGTAAAACTATCCCTACAAAATTGATTTTTAAATTTTTATTAAATTCAAATATCTTTTGCTTTACAACACCCGACTGTATCTGAGTAGAAAGAAATATCCCTGAGAAAACAAATGCGAAAAAGAATAAGGTTATTTGTGGAATGTAAAAGATTGATAACAACCACAAAAACACAGCTGAGATAAATGAGGATGTTGAAAGATAATAATCAAACGGTTTTATATCCAAACGAATAAACATACGTATTCCGGACCAGAAAAACAACGCCAAGAATAATATCCAAGCAAAAACACCAAATAAACCACCAGTGATAAATAATGTTGGAATAATACCAACACCAAACAAAAAGTCTGTATTCCAAAATGACGTACTGTTTATACCATTTGGTTTATTCAAAAGCCATTCTTCTTTAAAATTATTTGGTCCTGCACCTAAAAATATATCCCTAGAATATACTTTCTCAGCAATTAATATAGTACTCTGCCATGAAGGACGAGCTTCTATTTGGAAAATCCCAAATTGTGTATTTATAAATTTTCCAAAAGCTGGACCAGCAAATATAAACAGTATAGAAACAGACAAAATAAGTAATGTGAATTTAGAGATATCGCCAAAATGAAAATTAATTGATTCATTTACTTCTTTTTTGTCAGCAAAAAACTTATTTCTTACAAAAGAACGAACAAAAAGAAGAAATGAAATAAACCCTAAAATAAGCCATACTAAAGGAAAATTAACTATAACAAGCATAATCAAGGATAATATAAGACTTGTGTAGAAAATGACTTTCAGATTCCCTTTTGGACGTAAAATATCAAGTGTGATAACAGAAAGAAGGGTTATAAGTCCAGCAAAAATCGCCACATCGTTCCATTTCCCGATAAGGTTTGAAGTAACACCTGTGAGTATATTATTAAATGAAAGAAAATCACCACCAAATATTAATTTAGCAATCTGATATAAAAACAGAATAAGAGCCGATGCAATAAGTACAATATAGAATCTAACAACTTTATCTCTTGAATCAAACAAATATACACCAACACCAAATCCAAGTGTTAATATAAAAATCATAAGAGTAGTATCAATATCAATACCATTACCTACAAGAGAATGAAATATATTACCTGAAAATAATGAAACAACTAGTGTAATAACAGGTAAAGCAATAAGTGGTAATATAAATTTCTCTTTGGGAATTGCTATACTATTACTTCTAAGACGTGCTACGGTCCAAATGAGAACTGGCACAAAAACTCCAACAGCAAGTAATAATATCTTTGTATCTTGAAATGGTACATAAATAAACGGAATAAAGAAGATTGGTAATAAGAATGCTACTGCTAGTACAATTAACGTACCCAAAAAATCTAATCTTTCATTTGTCATACTTAAAAAAACATTATTGAATTAAATAATAATATATATGTGTATAGTATAACAAATACTAATACTTTTCGGTAACAATATCTGTGCGTATAGAAATATATCAATCAAGTATAATAAAGCACTATAATAACGAAAACAATCCCGCTTAAGCGGGATTGTTTTCATAATACATAACTTGTATCTATAAGCCGAATTCTGTATCCCGAAATATCGGGACGGTAGCTATTTATCTTGTCCAGACGTTACCGTCTGAATCTAGCGGCACTTCCCGCAAAGCGGGACACGGCCTTGCATTCAGGTAAGGATTTAGCCGTTTCACTTCTACATTACTGTAGAACTAACCCATATAATTTTACATTATAGTGAAATCATATGGGCGCTTCACCTTTCGGATTAGCACGTCTCTGCTCGCACCTCTACTAAAGCACTATAATTAATGCTCAGCGACGGGTGTTACCCGCTACCCTGCTACCGAGCACCAGAATGGTGCTTCGGTGAATGTTCGGACTTTCCTCATCAATATCGTACACTTTAAACAGTTACAACATTGACGCAACTACCCAACACAAGCTGTAAAAAATTTTAACACATATTAATATATAAAGCAAAAACCCATAATTCAATGGGTTTTTGCTTTATATTCTTAAAAAAGCCGTAAATGTAATCTAATCAATCTCACATGTTCCTCCAGCGCACGCGAGCTCTTTTTTCATCTCTGTCTCATCTTGAAGTTCATAGGTCATAAGTTTTGAATAATCAACATCTTTAAACTTCCCATTCATCTCTTCGTATTGTTCTTTTGTTATTTCTTCGTACGGTGCAAGTTGATACACGTGATCATTCCGTGGTAGAAAGGACAACCCGCCAATAATATCCCAATTCTCATACAACCAATCAGCTACCGCTATCCATTCACTCTCACCAACAGAAATTGTGGTTGATGGATTGTGCTCAGTATAATTTTCTTTTACTACCTTCCAGTGCTCAAGTTGGTCTAGTGCTGTTAAGTCATTTTTAAACACAACACCTTTTGGTGATTTTACAGGAAACTCCAACACAAATGTATTTGCAGTATTAAGTGACTGACCTACTTCAGGATGAAGTGGTACCCCTTGGTCACGGAGCATCTTAAACAAAGAGTCTGTTGCAGAAATCCTAATACGGCGAATATAGTACGGAGCGTGTCGTGGATGCATACCCGAAGCACAATTTACAGTCTGCGATACAGTTCCTGAAGGTTTTACACATGTAATTGCGCTTGAATGATTGATACCAAACCTTTTTGCATATTTTTGGTTTACCTTAACTGCTTCAGCTTTTAGTTTTCTTAACACAGATTCTTCCCTGACTGTTTTTGAATCCCATTGACCAGTTAAAGACACCCCAAGTAATCGTTCTGCTTCACAGTTTTCTTTCCATTCTTTTGATAGATATTTAAAGTCAGTTAATGTTGATTGGTATGTCCCGATTATTGTAGCAATTCTTACTTTCTTCATAAGCGACTCTAGAGTATCGTTTGAACGACAAACAACTTCTGAAAGATTGCAGAACTGTTTTGGTTGTAAAATTATCTCTCCACAAGGGTTGACTCCAGGGCGATTAATGCCGTGCCGTCCTCCTTCATCAGGATTTTTCTTATATTTATTTTTTAGATATTCAATACGACGTTTTGGTAATTGTTTAATAAGACTACCTCTGTTGAAAATACCGCGCTCTCCTGTTCCAGCTTTCATTAAAGCAAACCACTCTTCCATAAACTCCAAATTTGATGGCTTTTCCTCATATACCGCTGAGTTGTTTGCAAGTGTCCTTTGTGGGTCAGTAAGCCAGAATTGGCCTGATTTTGCGTCTCTTATCAAATCATCATCAAGGTCTGAGAGCGAAATCATGGCTGAACGACGCACCCCACCAGAAACAATAGCCTCTCCGATTTTACAAATAATGTCGTGTGCGTCTATATTCCTAAGACGTCGCCCTTGGCGAGATAATACCTTTTCTCTAGTAAAATCAAGAAGCTGTCTTAGAGGTTCAGGACCAGATGCCTTACCTCCCATTGTCTTTAATCTTGCTCCTGCAGGACGGATTTTTGAATAGTTAAATGAAACATCCTTTCCTTCAAACCACGCGTTTAATCCATGTGTAAGTGAATCAGCCCAACCTTCAGCAGAATCTGGAACAATAAAATCAACAAGTTTTTTTCCTTTTTGTGGTTTTACTTGTGGAAGCTTTCCGATATTCCAACTCTCTACACTATATCCAACTCCAGTACCTTTTGAGGAAAGATAAAGTATTTCAGCAAAATCTTTAATTTGTGACGGAGCAATAAATGAACAGTTGTATCCAGTAACATTACACCTACGCGCTGGCTCTCCAGCAAATTGCAAGAGTCGCATTGACGGCATAACATGGTGATTCAAGATAGCCTCTTTAATTTCATCATATTCTTCCTCTGAAAGTTTTTTACCAATATTTTCTTTCATAAAATCAATATAACGACCAACTGTTTCAATCCAAGTTTCTCTTCTACCTTCTTTTTCTATCCATCGTGAATATGAACGCAAATACACAAAATATCCCAATTCATTTCCCTTGAAATATTTTGCACTTTCTTCAGAAAGTTTCTTTACATCATCTGAAACAACAATCCCACTATCCCTGAGTTTTGCTCTACCCGCGCGATAAAGAATATACGACTTTGAAGTCATTACATAATCAGAAAGTATAAGCTGTCTCTCAACCTCGTCCTGACATCCCTCCACTGTCGGCATAAAATTCTTGTATTTTCGCGCAATACGCACCATGTCAGAAACTACACTGTGAGACACCATAACAGCTTCCTCTTTTGAGCCCTCATTGCTTGCGCTCATTGCTTTATAAATTACATTTACAATCTTGTTAAAATCAAAATTAACAATATTACCATCTCGCTTCTGTATTTTTGGTATGAACTTCTTATAATCAGTCGCACTTATGGTCTTTTGTTTTATATCAATCTTTGAATTCATAATGTCATCAATCTTAACTCTGGCTTTTGCTTGTTTCTCTGTGTTGCGCATAATGTACTTTAAATATTAGACTCTTAAGTAATCGTTTCTATATTGTACATCTTAATTACTTAACAACTTCTGTGGAAAAGTAGAAAAATATCACCATGTAATAAAAAAAAAATGTGGTCAACACTTAATTTATGAAACGGCTGAGCTATTGCGCTTACAAAGCTCTCCAAGACAACACACTTCCGACTTTGACATCATATTTTAGAGAAAACCCAGCATCAACCTCAAGTACAAACTTTGCAGGTATACGCGGACGAAATGTCTCTGGATACGTATCTTGTGATATGTTTTGATGTATATCTATAACTTGCAACTGTTCATTAAGCCAAATAATATCAATCGGAAATTTCATATCCTTCATCCATATACCGTGTTTACCACTATCTCTAAACACAAAGAACAACCCACTATCTAACGGAAGTGATGGAAGTCCCGACAAACCTTTTCGTCGCGTCTTTTGATTGTCAGCGATAGCTACGTTTATTACCGCAGACCCTATGGAGATAGTCTGCAGTGGCATTTCAAAGACAGTATTTACAGTATCATTTTTGGGAATAAGAGATGTGCCTGTAAACGCAAGAAGAAGTAGAATAAAGGAACCAATAATAAATAGACGATTCATAGTAATAGTATTATACGATATGTGTCGTCTAAAACAACAATCAATGGTATATTTGCAAACATTATGGACGAGATAAAATATCCAATACGAATTAACAGGTATTTATATTTAAAAGGATTCTGTTCAAGAAGAAAAGCGGACCAGTTAATTAAATGTGGCGATATTTTAATAAATGGAAAAGTTGCAACACTTGGTGAAAAGGTTCTTGCTAACGACAACGTTACAGTAGGAAAGAAAGTTAAGAAACTTACTTCAGAATACAAATATTTTCTATATCATAAACCCAGAGGAATTGTTTCCCATAACCCACAAAGTGGCGAGAAATCTATTGAAGACGTCTCAGGGCTTGGAAAAAATTTCTTTCCTGTTGGAAGACTAGACAAAGCATCACATGGGCTAATGCTTTTAACCAATGACGGAAGAATAGTAAACAGTCTACTTAGTCCAGAGTTTGCTCATGAACGAGAGTATGTTGTTAAAGTAGATAAAAAAATTACGAACAATTTCATATCTTGGTTGAAAAGAGGAGTAAATATAGAAGGATATATCACAAAACAATCCTCAGCACGAAAAGTCAATGATTTTATATTCAATATCACGCTAACAGAAGGTAAGAAACATCAAATCCGTCGTATGACAGCCGCTCTTGGATATCAAGTAGAAGACTTAAAGAGAATACGTATTATGGATCTAACCTTAAATAATATAGAAGAAGGAAAATCCAAAGAATTCTCAAAGAGGGAAAAGACGGCTCTACTTAAAGCTCTTTCTGTACCCGAAATACATAATTGATGACATACAAAAAACATGTTATTGCGCATGTTAAGACAATCAATCAGATACTCTATACTACTTTTTTATAAAATTACAGTAACTACATCATCTTTAACATAACATTCCCCATTTATATTCTGTATTACTTCATCCTCTTTCCCTGATTGTTGTAAAGAAATACTTCCTTCTTTCAATAAGATAAAAGACTCTGCATGACCTGGTAATATTTGCATTTGACCGTAAAACGCTGGCAATGTAACACTGCGTACATCTTTATAAACAGTAGTTTTCTTTGGAGAAGTAATTGTGCAACTAATCATATTGTTTAATTTCATCAACTTTTCCTATCATATAAAGTTTTTTGAGTTCCACTTCATCAAAATCACCGTTTAAAATTCTTTCACACCCTTTAAGTGTATCCTCAAGTGAAACATATGTTCCCTTTTTATTGTTAAACGCCTCTGTTACAAAGAACGGTTGGGTAAGAAAACGTTTTAGTCGTTCCGCTCTCTTAGCAATAATTCTATCTTTCCTTGACAATTCATCAATTCCAAGAATAGCAATAATATGAGAAAGCTCCTGATACTTCTGAAATGTTACTTTTACATTAGAAGCTATCCCAAAATGACGCTCGCCTATAATCTCTTTATCAAAATATGAAGAACTTGAACGAAGAACATCAACAGCAGGATAAATGCCTTTCTCAGCAACATCGCGAGAAAGTACTAGAGACGCATCGAGATGAGAAAATATAGATACAACAGCTGGGTCAGTCAGATCATCGGCTGGCACATAAACCGCCTGCAGAGAAGTAATGGAATTATTTGCATTTGCTCGTATTCGTTCTTGGAGTAATGCCAAATCGTATTCAAGAGTTGCTTGATAACCCAACTCCGAAGGTACTTTCCCTAATATTGCACCAATCTCCATTCCAGCCATAGTGTAACGAAAAATATTATCAATAAACATAATACCGAACACTCTGAATATAAAAATGGTTATATTGTTAGAACCGTTGCAGAAGGTATTAGTGAAGAAGATATCTGTAAGGATATTGATTTCCTGGAAAAACTATGGGCGGCGGTTAAGGCTAAATCAATACAAATATCATCGAAAAAGGTGGTTAACTTATTACATGAAGATTTACCTTTAGTGATGCGTACCATGCGTGACCTGGGCGGAACTGATATACAGAAAATACGCATCGATTCCCGTGAAACCTTTAAACGGGTTGAAAAATTCTCAAAAAAATTCATCCCGGAAGTGGCGAACTGCATTGAGTATTATCCCGGTGAACGTCCTATCTTTGATCTATACGGGGTGGACGATGAAATCCGCAAGTCACTTGAACCCAAAGTGCAACTAAAGTCTGGTGGCTATTTAATTATTGACCAAACTGAAGCGATGACAACGGTTGATGTGAATACAGGTGCCTTTGTTGGTCACCGTAATCTTGAAGAAACAATTTTTAAAACCAACCTTGAGGCTACTCAGGCCATTGTTCGTCAGTTGCGTTTGCGTAACCTTGGCGGAATTATAATTATTGATTTTATTGATATGGTGGATGAAGAACATAAACGTCAGGTTCTTCGTGGCCTTGAAAAAATGCTCACCAAAGATCCGGAAAAAACCAATATCAGTGAAGTTTCGTCTTTAGGACTGGTGCAAATGACGCGCAAGCGCACCCGCGAAAGTCTGGAACATATTTTATGTGAGGTATGTCCAACTTGTCAGGGGCGTGGCTCAATTATGACGGTTGAAACGGTCAGTTTTGAAATATTTCGTGAGATTTTACGAGAGTCCCGGCAGTTTGATGCAAAAAATTATTTAGTTTTAGCGGCCGAGGCCGTTGTTGATAATTTATTAGATGATGAATCAAGCGGTGTCGCCGAGTTAGAAGAATTTATAGGTAAGTCGATTCGCTTCCAGGTTGAAACAGAATATGCGCAAGAACAATTTGACGTAGTACCCATGTGAGACAGTGCTTAATGATAGCTATACCACCATTAGAGTTTAATGTTAAATAAAATCCGAAACTTTATTCTTTATACTCTTATTGCAACGATAATTTTAATTGCAATAGGGCTTTCGGCTGCACGTGTCTTTTTACCTGATGTGAATAGTTATCGTTCTTATGTCGAGCAGAAACTGGCGGCAGTGCTTGAACACCCGGTAAAAATAGGTGATTTAGATGCATTTATGTCAGGTGTCACGCCCGTTGTTGTTTTTCATGATGTAAAGTTGATGAGTAGTAAAAGTGGCCGGGAAATATTAGAAATATCAAAAATTAGAATTGGTTTTTCATTATGGCGTTCAATAAAAGAAGCCAGGATTATCCCAAATATTTACACAATCGATGGTGTTGAACTTGCAATAATAAGAAAAGAGGACGGCAAAATTTTGGTGCAGGATGTGGAT